>Ga0256914_1000079_pt1 | contig 91408 bp, 87 predicted proteins | sample HulkmetaG_FD_191571 | JGI IMG/M metagenome (GOLD analysis project Ga0256914, IMG submission 191571) | Hydrothermal chimney microbial communities from Main Endeavour vent field at the Juan de Fuca Ridge, Pacific Ocean - Hulk | ecosystem: Environmental > Aquatic > Marine > Hydrothermal vents ...
ATAAAAACGCCCCCGGCGTACCAGATAGGTGGCCAGAGACTCAAGGAGCCTTTCGTCAAGGGCCCCGATCTTGAGACAGATCCTCCCCGAGAAGGCTATTTCACGTCTTTCGGGGAGGAATCTCCTCTCCCGCGCAAGGAGACGCGAGAAGGTAAAGAGTTTGAAGCGCCTTTTGCCGTAAACAAAACCCCGATCGTGATAGAACCGGGCAAGGGCCTCGTCCAGGGAGGCGTAAATGAAAGCCTGCACCAGGTGATTGTAGTGCACAGGCAAAACCAATTCCTTAGAGTTAGGCTTGAAATAGAGGGCTATGCGCATCCTTCCCTCCAAAAAAGAAAGGCGGGCTTTTCAGCCCGCCCATTGAGCTCTTTTTTAGCAAATAATCGTTTCCAGAGGCAAGCTCTTTTTCTTTCTTTTGCAAAAAGTTTTTATCAAGCCGTTTCATGAGATTTCCCTTAAAAAGTACCCCTTCACCATGCTAAACTTTGGCAAACCTGGCCGCTCGGAGGTCGAGATGAAGCTCCCCGAAACCCGGCTTCCCCTTACGCAAAACGCCCTCGTCGTACTGGCTCGACGCTATCTCATTCGGGATGAAAAGGGCGATCCCATCGAGACCCCGGAAGAGATGTTTCGCCGTGTGGCCCGTACCGTGGCCGCGGCTGATCTCCTCTACGATAAAAAGACAGATCTTGAAGAACTCGAAGAGCACTTCTATCAGCTGATGACCAGGCTGGATTTCCTGCCCAATTCCCCTACCCTCATGAACGCCGGTCGAGAGCTGGGTCAGCTCTCGGCCTGTTTCGTGTTGCCCATCGAAGATTCCCTGGAATCCATCTTTGAAACCCTCAAGTACGCCGCCCTCATTCATAAGTCTGGCGGTGGAACCGGGTTTTCTTTCTCCCGTTTGCGGCCCAAAGGGGACATCGTGCGTTCGACTCATGGAGTCTCGAGTGGACCAGTCTCCTTCATGCAGGTTTACGACGCCGCCACCGAGGCCATCAAGCAAGGGGGGACCAGACGCGGAGCCAACATGGGCATCCTGCGCATCGATCATCCAGACATCGAAGAGTTCATCACCGTGAAGCGAGACCTGACCAAGCTCACCAACTTCAACATTTCTGTGGCCGTCACCGAGGAATTTGTGCAAGCCTACAAGGAAGGGAGGGACTTTCCGCTGGTCAATCCTCGAAATGGAGAGGTAGTAAGAAGGGTTCCCGCCAGAAGACTCTTCGACCTCCTGGTAGAAAACGCCTGGCTCCGGGGAGACCCGGGGGTCATCTTCATCGACCACGTAAATGCCAAAAACCCCACGCCCCAGCTGGGCGAGATCGAAGCCACCAATCCTTGTGGGGAGCAACCCCTTCTTCCCTTTGAATCGTGCAACCTGGGCTCCATCAATCTATCCCGATTCGTGAAGGACGGGAAAATCGACTATCCCCGTCTGAAAGAAACCGTCCACTTGGCCGTGCATTTCCTGGACAATGTGATCGACGTCAATCGCTTTCCCCTGCCCCAGATCGAAGAAAAAACCAAAAAAACACGCAAGATCGGCCTGGGAGTGATGGGATTTGCAGACCTGCTCATCAAACTCGGCATCTCATACAATTCAGAACAGGCCGTGGAGATTGCCGAGGAGGTGATGCGTTTCATCTGCCAAGAGTCGGTGGCGGCCAGTGCCGCTTTGGCCCGGAAGCGAGGAAATTTCCCAGCCTACCGGGGAAGCGTCTGGGATCGACCCGAGACCCCTTTCATGAGGAACGCCACCACGACCACTATCGCTCCTACGGGTTCCATCTCCATCATCGCCGGTTGTTCTTCGGGGATCGAGCCGCTCTTCGCCGTGGCTTACACCCGGCGGGTGCTCGACGGAACAGAACTCCGTGAAGTGCATCCCCTTTTCAGAAAGGCCTTAGAGGAACGTGGCTTCTCAAAAGAAAAGATCGATCAAATCCTGGAAAAGGCCCTTGAAACCGGCTCCGTAAGGCACCTGGAAGAGGTTCCAGAGGAAGTAAGGCGTCTTTTCGTTACGGCCTTTGACATCCCGCCCGAACAACACCTGCGTATTCAGGCAGCCTTCCAGCGCCACGTCCACAATGCCGTCTCAAAGACCATCAACTTTCCCGAAGAAGCCCGCCAGGAAGACGTGCGTAAAGTGTACCTCCTGGCCCACGAATTGGGTCTCAAAGGGGTCACGGTCTATCGTTACGGCAGCCGGCCCAGGCAGGTCCTGGTGTTGCGACGTGGCGAAGGAGTCACTCCGCGGCCGCGTCCCAAGGTGACCCGGGGCTTCACACGCAAGATACGCACAGGCTGTGGCAACCTCTATGTCACAGTGAACTGGGACGAAAAAGGGCTCTGTGAAGTATTCGCCACCATGGGCAAGGCCGGAGGATGTGCCTCCTGCCAGATCGAAGCCACAAGCCGTCTGATCTCGCTTGCCCTTCGTTCCGGCGTGGCTCCGGAGGCTGTCATCAAACAGCTCTCAGGTATCCGCTGCCCGGCTCCCACCTGGGAAGAAGGAAAACCCGTGCTTTCCTGCCCGGACGCCATCGCCAAAGTCCTGGCCGAGGCCATAAACGTAGAGATAAGACCCGAAGAGCGTCCTTCCTTTGGACCATGTCCGGATTGCGGCGGTCCTTTAGAGCTCGAATCAGGCTGCCTCCTTTGCCGCAGCTGTGGTTATTCCAAATGCGATTAGGGGGGTGAGTCGATGAAGATCAGTGTGAAGGGTCTGGCGCTTGGACTCGGTGTGATGTGGTCTCTTGGAATCCTTTGTCTGGGATGGGCTGCAGCCCTCTTTGGCTGGGGAAATAGGCTGGTGGAAACCATCGGCTCGGTCTATCTCGGTTATCGACCTTCTTTCCTGGGAGCCATCATCGGGGCTATCTGGGCCTTTTTCGACGGAGCCCTGGGCGGGGCCATCCTGGCCCTGGTTTACAACGCCGTGTGCGGAAACAACAAATGAAGACCAAATATTCCGAAATAAAGGTCTATCTCACCAAAGACGGCTCAGAGATACGCGAACTCATGCACCCTGCCCTTCACGGAGGGCGGTGTCTGAGTCTGGCCGAGGCTCTGGTCCAGCCCGGACAAGAAACAAGACTCCATCGCCACCGCCAGAGCGAAGAGATCTACCACGTACTCGAAGGCTACGGACTCATGCAACTGGGAGAGGAAGAGTTTGTCATCGAGCCCGGAGACACCGTACTCATTCCCCCGGGGACACCTCACCGGGTGCGAAACATTGGCCAGGGACCCCTTCGCATCCTCTGTGCCTGTGCTCCACCTTACTCCCATGAGGACACGGAGATCCTCCAGGATTGAACGCCTTTGAAGACCCGAAGCCTGCCTTGAAAGATCCGGGGGTGGGCTCAAGTGAACCCACCCGGGTAGTTTCAAGCGATTATTTATGAAGGAGATTTTCTTTCAGGTTCTGATAACGTTGAAAACCTACGGTGATGACGTCGAAGAGTTCCTTGTCTTTCAAACCGACGGTCTTCAACAAGGCCGGAGGGATACGGTAAGAGAGCCCGTCAGCCCCCATTCCGATGCCCAACAAGTTGACCAAGGTGTTGGCCAGGGCTACCACCGCTGAGGTTTGATTTTGGACCATCCAATCTTCGTCGTGATGGGCGCGCACCGCGAAGATGATCTCCTGAGGAAACCCCCAACGACGCAAAAGCTCAGCCCCCACCACCGCGTGGTCCGTCCCAAGGACCATGATCTCGGCCTCCATGAAGGAAAGCCCTTCTTCTTCCACCAATTCCCGAATGACTTCGAGTTCTCCCCCCACAAACAAATCGAGCACGATCTTGCCAATGTCGTGCAGTAGGGCAGCGGTAAAGATGTGATCCTGGTGCTCAGCCTTGATCTTCTCACTGATGAGTTCCGCAAAAACTCCACAGCCCAGGGAATGCAACCATACCTCGTAGGGAGAAAGGTCATATCCCCTCAGAGGGCGGTTAAGATATTGCCCCGCACAGGCTGCGATCAGGAAGAAGCGTATCTGATTCAACCCGAGGAGCGCGAAGGCCTGGGTTAGGGATTCTACCTTGCGGCGCAGACCAATGTAAGCCGAATTGACCAGTTTCAAGAAATTGGCGGTAATGGTGGCGTCGTAACGAATGACCTTGGCCAGGTCGTTGAAGTTGATGTTTTCGTCCTCAAGCATGCGCAGGGCCCGGAAAGCTGTTTCCGGGAAATTTGGTACCGAATTGAGTTCTTCGAAGACGTATTCCAGGACTTTTACCACGACTCTTCCTCTACTCCGGTAATTTTGACCAAGACCTTTCCTGAGGGTTCCACCCAGATCTTGGCTGGAAAGGGGCGACCCAGTTTCTCTCCCGAGAGGTTTAGACCTCGATCCTTGAGAAGCTTGCGGAGCATGGAGGCGTTCAGCCCTCCGAGATCAAAGACCGTGGGGGCTTCCAGGAAACGAGCTCCTCCGGCAGCCACCAGTTTGAGCTGGTCTCTACGTGCTCCGGCCTCTTCCAGAGAGGATAAAAATTCATCGAGTCCTTCCGCCGCAAAAAAGGCCGGAGGAACACCATTGCAGGGTCTCGAAAGGATCTTGGCCGCCGGAAGGACGAAGACCCAGAGCCCTATCACCTGTGTTTCCTCATCCACCCCTGCCAATCCGATGCAAGAACCCAGGCTCTCGCTCTCTAACGTTTCTTGAGGATCTTTGAGCACTATGTAACGGCCCTTCTCTACAATCACCTTGGTATCCACCCTCTCTTTGGCTTGCTTTGATATTTATCGGAAGGGCCCTTTGAATCCTAAACACTAACCTTCTTCGATGCGTAAGATCTTGGTAGGAGCTGTGACAATGTCGAGGCGATCGATCTGGGCCAGGGCCTCCCTGACCGCCGCTTCACGAGCTTCGTGAGTGAGCATCACTATTGGAACCGATCCCTTTTCCTCACGGCCTTTCTGAATAACCGCCGCAATGCTAATGCCTTTTTCTCCCAGGACGCCAGCGATCTTGGAAAGGACTCCCGGACGATCGATGGCAGAAAAACGGAAATAATATCGACACACCACCTCTTCCATGGGTTTCAGGGGTTGTAGGGCCAAATCCGCCATCTGATAGGAAAGAGGGGGCACCCGGCCACTGGCTCCAGCCAGGACATTTCGGGCCAGATCCACGATATCGCTTACCACCGCGCTTCCCGTGGGCATCTGCCCTGCTCCCAGACCGTAGAGCAGAATATCTCCCACAGCGTCCCCTCGCACGTAGAAGGCGTTGTAAGCCATCCGGACCGAGGCCAGCACGTGGTCTTCGGGAATGAGGGCCGGATGAACCCTCACTTCAAGCCCCTGGTCTGTCTCCCGGCAGATGGCCAGGAGCTTGGTTACAAAACCGAGTTCCCGGGCAAAGGCCAGATCAAGGGGCTCGGTGCCCCGGATCCCCTCCACGTAGATGTCCTGGAGCCGCACCTCCGTACCGTAAGCCAGACTGGTAAGGATGGCCAGCTTGTGGGCCGCATCCCAGCCGTCGATGTCAAGGCTCGGATCGGCCTCGGCGAAACCAGCTTCCTGGGCCTCTTTGAGCACGGCCTCAAAGGACCGACCTTCTTCCGTCATCCGGGTGAGGATGTAGTTGCAAGTCCCGTTGACAATACCCACCAGGGACTCGATTCGGTTCCCAGCCAGGCTCTCTTTTAAAGTCTTGATGATAGGGACCCCTCCCCCCACCGCGGCCTCGAAGGCGATGTCCACCCCTTGCCTGGCCGCGGCAGAAAAGAGCTCCCGTCCGTGCTCTGCCAGCACGGCCTTGTTGGCCGTGACCACGTGTTTGCCCGCTTCGATGGCCTTGAGGATGAAGGTGCGGGCGGGCTCGATCCCCCCGATGAGTTCCACCACGATTTTGATCTCGGGGTCCTTGAAAAGGGTCTCGACTTCGGTGGTGAGCAGACCCTCGGGCACGGAGACCCGGCGGGGAAGAGACGGATCTCGCACCGCAATCTTTTTTATCAGTAGAGGGCAGCCAAGTCTTTTTTTGATGAGGGCCTGATTTTCGAAAAGGATCTTCACCGTACCAGAACCTACGGTGCCAAAACCGATGATGCCAATCTTGATGGACATCCTGTCCTCCTTAAGCTACTTCCGATAGTTTCAGACGTTCGTTCCAGCGTTCGAAGAGCACCTCTTTGAGCAAAGGATGCCTGCTAAGAGTCGGATCTTCTTCGATGAGGCGAAAGGCCTCCTCCCTGGCCATCGCCAGGACATCATAGTCGCGCACCAGGTCAGCTCGTCGAAAAGAAAAGAACCCGGACTGCCTGGTTCCCAGCAGCTCCCCAGGGCCGCGGATCTTCATGTCTTCCTCGGCGATCCGGAAACCATCGGTGGTCTCGCAAAGGATCTTCAAACGCCGGTAAGCCTCGGAACCCGGAGAGAGTTTGTGGGCGATGAGGAGACAGAAGGATTCCCGCTCGCTCCGCCCTACTCTCCCCCGAAGTTGATGGAGCTGAGAGAGACCAAAACGTTCGGCGTGCTCGATCACCATGACAGTGGCTTCAGGCACATCCACCCCCACTTCGATCACCGTGGTGGAGACCAAGATCTGATAGTCTCCCCTCTTAAAAGCGGCCATAATCTTTTCTTTCTCTGCCGGACGCATCTTGCCATGGAGGAGACCAACCCGGTAGTCCGGAAAGATCTCCTTCTGTAAGTATTCGGCCATGGTGGTGGCAGCCAGAAGATCCATTTTCTCCGATTCCTCCACCAGAGGCAGCACCACGTAGGCCCGGTGCCCTTTTCCCAGCTCTTGGCGCACGATCCGATAGGCCTTGGACCTCTCCTCAGCGGTGAAAAGATAGGTCCTTACGGGTTTGCGCCCGGCAGGCATCTCATCGATGATGGAGACGTCAAGATCACCATAGACCGTCATGGCCAGGGTACGTGGGATGGGGGTGGCTGTCATGACCAGGGTGTCAGGATCCACCCCTTTGGCCTTCTCCCTCAGGGCAGCCCGCTGAAGGACCCCGAAACGATGCTGTTCGTCGATGATCACCAGACCGAGCTCCTTGAACTCCACTGCTTCCTGAAAGAGGGCGTGGGTGCCAACCACAAAATGGATGTGTCCGGTAGCCAGTCCGTGATAGATCTCGCGTTTCTCCTTGGGCGTCCGGCCTCCGGTGAGGAGGGCGATCTCTATGCCCGAGAGTCCGGCCATCCTGCGAAAGTTGAGATAGTGCTGCTCCGCCAGGATCTCAGTGGGAGCCATGAGAGCCACCTGATAACCGTTGTCAATGGCGATGAGAGCCGCCAGGAAGGCCACCACGGTCTTTCCGCATCCCACGTCTCCCTGGAGCAAACGATTCATGGGATAGGGTCGGGCCATGTCCTTCTTGATCTCTTCGAAGGCCCGTCTTTGCGCTCCGGTGAGCTCGAAGGGAAGGTGTTCGAGAAACTTCTGGACCAAGGTGCTCTCCACCCTGAAGGCAATCCCCGGGGCCCGGGAAATACGAGACTTCCTCAGGGCCATGGCAAGTTCCAGGAAAAAGAATTCGTCAAAGGCGATGCTTCGATGATAGAGGCTTCGTTGACGGTTAAGGGCCTCGAGATCGTCCTGGTCTCTCGGGAAATGAACCCCCTTTAAAGCCAGAGAAAGGGGAAGGAAGCCCCTTCGTTTCAGGATCTCATGCGGAATGAAGCTCACCTCAAGATCGGCGTAATGTTCCACCGCCTGGGCCACGATGCGCCGGATCACTTTGGGAGAGACCCCTTCCACCGCGGGATAAATGGGAAGGATGCGGCCCACGTGCAGGGAAAGGTCCTTTTCTTCCCCCGGGAACTCCACTTCTGGATGGATCATTTCTTTCCGTCCGGCGAAGTTCGAGACCTCTCCAGCCAGGATGACCTCCTTCCCTGGCCGAAAGAGTTCCCGGTATCTGGCCTCCTGGAAATGGAACCACTTGGCTGCCAGGAGACCTGTTCCGTCGGTCACCACCACCTCGAAGACCTTGCGTCGTTTGAAACGTACCGGTCCGGCTAACACGATCTCCCCCCGGATCACCGCCCGTTGTCCCACTCGCACCCCCCGGATGGGGGTGAAACGGCGCCGGTCTTCGTAGCTCTTGGGCAGAAAGAAAAGGAGATCCTCCACTGTTTTTATCTCCCGGCCCGCCAGTTTGACGGCAAGCTTTGGACCCACGCCCTTTAGATACTGGACGGGCTTTTCGAGTTCGCGCCGAAAGCGACGGTAAGTCTCAAGATCTGAAGGATAAGGTGGAAAATCTTCTTCCGGCTGGCGAAGGACTTCTTCGAGCAGACCCATCATTTCCTGAAGACGGGCCTTCTTTTCTTCCAGGGAAAGGGCGTCAAGATCCCTGATGAGCTCTGCCAAAAGGGATCGCTGTTCTTCGGTCAGCCCATCGACTTCCCTCAGGGCCTTCAGGAGGGCTTCTTCCAGACCTTTGATCTTGGAGAGGTTGGCGTAGTCTCTCCGGCTGGCAAAACGAAGAGGCCTTAGGAGCGGGGCCAGTCTTTCTTCTTGCGGCACATTTTCTTTCACCAGCTAAAAGGATACACGAGAAAACCGGTCTTTGAACACTCAAAAAGAGGAGGGCCAGGCCCTCCCCTTCCGTCTCAAAGCCCCGTAGGGAACTTGGGAAAGTGCTCGAGGGCCTTCAAGGCCTCCCGAATTTTCTCCTCGGGATATTCGTAGTCTTCGAGCTTTCCTTCCAGAAAGGCGTCGTAAGCCGCCAGATCGAAATGCCCGTGGCCGCTGAAATTGAAAACGATGGTCTTTTCCTCGCCACTTTCCCGACACTTTAGGGCCTCGTCGACCGCCGCCCGGATGGCATGGCTCGTCTCAGGTGCAGGAATGATGCCCTCGGTTTGAGCAAAGAGGAGAGCAGCTTCAAAACAAGGGTTTTGAGGATAGGCCCTGGGCTTGATGTAGCCGTCTTTCACGAGCTGGCACACCAGCGGAGCGTCGCCGTGGTAGCGGAGACCTCCGGCATGAATGGCCGGGGGTTCGAAGGAATGTCCCAGGGTGTGCATGAGAAGGAGAGGAGTCAGTCCCGCGGTGTCGCCAAAATCATAGGTGTAAAGTCCCTTGGTGAGGGTGGGACAACTGCTGGGTTCAACGGCTATCACCTCCGCCTCGAGCTTCCCTTCCAGCATTTCTCCCAGAAACGGAAAGGCAAAGCCGGCAAAGTTGCTCCCACCACCCACACAACCGATGAGCACATCGGGTTTTTCTCCGATGAGGGCCAGCTGTTTCTTGGTCTCGAGACCGATGACGGTTTGGTGCAAGAGGACGTGGTTCAGCACGCTTCCAAGGGAATAATTGGTATCTTCGTGGGTAGCTGCGTCTTCCACCGCTTCAGAGATGGCAATACCCAGGCTCCCGGTTGAGTTTGGGTTTTCCTCAAGTATCTTCCTCCCAGCCTGGGTCCGATTGGTGGGAGAGGGATAGACCTCGGCCCCCCAGATGTGCATCAGACTCTTGCGAAAGGGTTTCTGCTCAAAGGAGACCTTGACCATGTAAACCGTGCATTCCAGGCCAAAGAGCTTGCAAGCAAAGGAAAGGGCGCTTCCCCATTGCCCAGCTCCGGTCTCCGTGGCCAGACGCTTGATACCTGCCTGCTTGTTGTAGTAAGCCTGAGCCACCGCGGTGTTTGGCTTGTGGCTTCCCGGAGGACTTACGCTTTCGTTCTTGTAGTAGATGCGGGCCGGCGTCTTCAAGGCCTTCTCGAGATTCCTGGCCCGGCACAGGGGCGTCGGACGCCAGAGCTTGTAAACTTCACGGACCGGTCCCGGGATCTCGATCCAGGGCTCCGGGCTCATCTCCTGCTCGATGAGGGCCCTGGGAAAGATCACCTCAAGTTCTTCGGGTTTCACCGGCTCTCCAGTGCGGGGGTTGAGCGGTGGAGCCGGAGGGGAGGGAAGCCGGGGAATGATGTTGTACCAGGCCTCAGGCAGATCCTTTTCTGATAAAATGATTTTGTTCTCGTCCATTTTTTCACCCCTAAAAGACGTATCCTAATTTAAACCAGACGTTATAGCCTTCGGTCATGTCACGAGCCCCGAATTCAAACTGGGAGCGCAGAGAGAAAAAGAGTCTCTGATGACGATACCAAAGTCCCGGACCAAGCCCCCAAACCAGACCCTGATTGTCTTCCAGGTCTTCGAGGGCTGCCCGCAAGGCTCCGGTATAGCCATCCAGGTCAAAGTCATCGTTCTTGACCTGGCGGTAATAGAAACCCGAAAGACCTACCCGAAGATTGGGACGCACGGCATAAGACACACACCAGTCGAAATGGAACTCCTGCCCCGGGGTGCGATCCACCTTGACCCCTATCGGCGTGGGATAGTCGTCTTGTTTGGTGTTGAAATCATACATGAGCTTGATGGAGGCCGCGAGTTGAGGGGTGAACATGTAGGTGACAGCCAACACCGGTTCGATGGTCCAGAAATTGCGCCCCACGCTGGCCAAATTGTCGTCTTCTTCGTTGTAGAGAGGGATATAAAGATCCGCAATATCCAGCACCACGTGCAGCCTACCCTGCTTTAGATGCCAGGCCAGGAGGAAGGGAGAGTAGATGAGATAAGGGACCCCGGAATCCGTATAATCCTTACGATTCTTGGGACCTACCGGTACCTTGAAATCTAGATCCGTGCTCACGTAAAGCAAAAAGAAATGCTGGCCGTAAGTGCCACCCAGCAGGGTCTTTTTGGTAAAGTAAATAAAACGCAGGACCTCAGCCCAGACGGTTACGTCATCAAAAATGGAGACCTCGTCTCCGTGTGTGTCTTTAAGTTCCGTAGCGTGGTAGAAATAGGCATAGTTGAGCACGGTAAGCCCTGGAGGTGGAGCTGCTCCCACGAGGAACCCCTCAGCTCCAAGAGGATAGGCTCGTCCACCTCCGGCCCAGACCAAAGAGGACCCCAGAAAAAGAAAGGCCAGGAGCAAAGGAAAAAAACGCATAAACAACCTCCGGGTTTCCAGATTGCCACCCTCTTAGCCAAAGAAAGACCCGGAGGCAAGCCCCTAAGCCGGAGAAAGAGGCCGATCTTCAAGGATACTTGCCAATTTATAGGGTGAAACCAGACAAATTCGCTTGGCGTCACAACAATCCCGGATGAAGCTGCAGAAAGAAAGGAACTCCTTGAGGAGATTGGTCTTGATTTTGTCTTTGCGCAAGATGATGAGAAGCTGCCGAGTGATTTCGAGCTCCGGGACCCTCAGGACCTTGAGCCAGCCGTTTTCGACCTCCCGACAGGTGGTCAGGGCCGAAAGGCATCCCAGACCCATGCCAGCTTCCACGGCCTTTTTGATGGCCTCGGTGTGCCCGAGCTCCATAAAGATGTCAAGGGAATCGAAATACTTGGAAATGGCATTCTTGAACACTTCCGCGGTGCCGGAACCCTCTTCCCGCATGATCCATCTCACCCCTTTGAGATCCTCCAAACTCACTTCTTCTTTTTCCGCCAGAGGGTGATCCGGTGCGGCGATGATGTGAAGCTTGTCTGTGAGCCAGGGAATGGATTCGATCTTTTTGCTGTGGACCAACCCCTCGATGAAGCCCACGTCAATAATGCCCTCTTCCACGTATTGTTCTATTTGCCGGCTGTTGCCTACCACCAGGTTGATGTAAACCTCGGGATATTGCTGGGTAAAGGCCCCGATCACATAAGGCATGACGTAATTGCCGATGGTAGAACTCGCTCCCACCTGCAAGTTGCCTGCTACCACACCTTCGGTCTCGGAGAGAAGGATTTCGATGTTGCGTACCTTGTTTACGATTTCCTGGGCGTGAGGCAGGAGAAAACGCCCCCGATCATTGAGAATGAGCTTCTTTCCGTGACGGTCAAAGAGCGGACCGTTAAGAATGTTTTCAAGCTCCGAAATGGCCATACTCACCGCCGATTGGGTGAGATGGATCTTTTTGGCCGCGGTGGTCACGTGGCCTGTCTCTGCGACCGCCAAAAAGATCTCAAGCTGTCTTAAAGTAATGGCCATAACCTACCTCCTTACCGTTACTTTTTCTTCTAGCAAACCGGAGACCAAAAGGATTCAGCCGAAGAAATTAAGAAATTTTGAACTTTCTAGGACAGATTTCTCCTTTAGCGCCACAGAATGGTTGCAGCCCTGCAACCAGACCGTTGCAGAAAGGATTTTGTTGAACCAATCCTGAGTGGTGCTTAACTTCCCCTTAGGTCGGAAATCGCTTCGGCCTCCCAGAAGAAAGAGAGGAGGCCCTTCCAGCTCGGACACGGAGAGATAGCCATGGCGGAGAAGGAAATGCTTGAGCGAAGAGAAGAGACCTTACCAGCCGAAACCGAGATGCAGGAAACCACGCGGGAGCTTCCCGTAATCCCGTCTGAGGTGGTGCTCTTCCCTCACATGGTCATGCCCCTCATGATCCATGAGCCCGGGTTGCTGAAGCTGCTTGATGACGTCCTTTCCAGTGACCGGATGGTGGCAGTGGTGGCGGTCAAGGAACCGAAGGCCGAAGATAAGGAACTCTTCAACGTGGGCACAGCGGCCGTCATCTTGAAGGCTACCCGTCTGGAACCGGACCAGGTCCGCATCATGGTCCAGGGGCTTTCCCGGATAGAGATCCTTGAGATGGTCTCTCAGGAGCCTTACCTGGTGGCCCGGGTCCAGGTGCTTGAGGACTACGTCACACACGACGTAGAAGTCGAAGCCCTGGTCTCAAATATCCGTATCCTCTTCAACAAGGTGCTTGAGTTCTCACCTCAGCTTCCGGGTGAGCTCAAGACGCTGGCCCTCAACCTTGAAGAACCAGGGGCGCTGGCGGATCTTGTCATCAGTCATCTCAATGTGCCCCACCAGGAAAAACAAGACATCTTGGAGACACTCGACATCAAGGAAAGGCTCAAGAAGATCCACCAGGCCCTCACCCGCCAGGTAGAAATCCTTGAGCTCGGTCAGAAGATTCAGGCCGAAGTGCGCGGACGCATGGAAAAGGCCCAGCGTGAATACTTCCTGCGGGAACAGCTCAAAGTTATCCGCAAGGAGTTGGGAGAGGCCGAAGGGGTGGAGGCCGAGATCGAGGAGCTTCGGGAAAAACTGGCCCGGAAGAAACTTCCAGACTACGTGCGAGAGGAGGCCGAGAAGGAGCTCAAGAAACTGGCCCGAGTCCATCCCACTTCGGCGGAATACACGGTTATCAGGAACTATCTGGACTGGATCCTTGAACTGCCCTGGTGTGAGAGTACCGAGGACCATCTTGATCTCAAAAAGGCCAGGGAAATACTTGACCGTGACCACTACGACCTCGAAAAGGTCAAAAAGCGAATCCTCGAATATCTGGCCGTTCGCAAATTGAAACCAGACATGAAAGGACCCATCCTGTGTTTTGTGGGGCCCCCGGGAGTGGGAAAGACCTCCCTTGGACGTTCCATCGCTGAAGCCTTGGGACGCAAGTTTCTGCGCATTTCTCTGGGAGGCGTACGAGACGAAGCTGAGATTCGGGGCCATCGCCGCACCTACGTGGGAGCCATGCCCGGACGCATCATCCAGGGTTTGCGTCGGGTGGGTGTGAACAACCCGGTCTTTATGCTTGATGAAATAGACAAACTGGGGGCTGACTTTCGAGGTGATCCCGCAGCGGCCCTGCTCGAAGTGCTTGATCCGGAACAAAATCACAGCTTCTCGGATCATTACCTGGAGATTCCATTCGATCTTTCCAAGATCATCTTCATCGCCACCGCCAACATGCTCGATACCATCCCGACTCCCTTGCTCGACCGCATGGAAGTGATCGAGATCCCGGGCTATACCGAAGAAGACAAGTTGCGTATTGCCAAATACTACCTGGTGCCCCGTCAGCTTGAGGCCCACGGTCTCGACCGGACCAAGCTCCGGTTCACCGATCGAGCCCTGATGCAGATCATCCGCTATTACACCAGGGAGGCAGGGGTTCGAAATCTCGAACGAGAAATCGGCGCGGTGTGTCGAGCGGTGGCCATGGAGTTCGCAGAGGGCCGCACCGAACCCGTCAAGGTGCGCATGAAAGACGTAGAAAAGTTCCTTGGACCACCGAAGTTCCTTCCGGAAGTGGCGGAAAGGGTAAAGGTGCCAGGAGTGGCCATTGGACTGGCCTGGACGCCGGTGGGAGGAGAGATCCTTTTCATCGAAGCCACCAAAATGAAGGGGTCAGGCCGTCTCATCCTCACCGGAAAGTTGGGAGAGGTAATGCGAGAAAGTGCCGAAGCGGCCCTTTCTTTCTTGCGTTCCCGGAGCAAAGAGCTGGGACTGGACGAGGACCTCTTCCAGAAGGTTGACATCCACGTCCACGTGCCCGCCGGGGCCGTGCCCAAAGACGGACCGAGCGCTGGGATCACCATCCTGGCAGCCCTGGTTAGCCTCTTTACCGAACGCACCGTAAGACACGACGTAGCCATGACCGGAGAAATCACTCTCAGGGGGCTAGTCCTGCCAGTGGGAGGCATCAAAGAAAAGGTACTGGCCGCCAAAAGGGCTGGAATAAAAGAGATCATCCTGCCAAAGTTGAACGAAAAAGATCTGGTGGACGTACCCAAAGAGGCCCGGGAGAAGCTGACCTTTCACCTCGTGTCTCGGGTAGAGGAAGCTTTGCCCCTGGTCTTTGGAGTCAAGAGACTCAAAGATCTAAGGAGGACCCGAAGATGAAGGCCACCTGGTCTGGGTTCATCAAGATCGGCCTGGTGACCATTCCGGTAAAGCTTTATCCGGCGGTGGTCAAAAGGGCGATTTCCTTCCATCTCATTCACAAGGATTGCGGCAGTCGCATCAAGTATCTCAAATACTGTCCCCGCTGTGACAAAGTCTTAGAGGACGAAGACATCGTGCGGGCCTATTTCCTGGACAAGGAACACTACGTGGTGATCACCGACGAGGAGCTGGCCAGTCTCAAGCTGGCCTCTACGGACACGATCGAAGTCAAGAGTTTCGTAGACGAACGCGAGATCGCCCCGATCTACTACGCCGACGCCCACTACCTCCTTCCAGATGGCCAGGGGGCTGAAGAGGCCTTTGCCGTCTTCTACAAGGCCATGGAAGAGACTGGACGAGCGGCCCTGGGGGAGGCCGTGATCCGTCAGCGGGAATATCCTTTTCTCATCAAACCTTACGAAGGGAAGTTCCTAGCTGCCACCCTTCATTTTCATCAGGACGTCATCCGAGCCGAAGAACTCAAGGTCGACGTGGAAGGAAAGGCTGATCCCAGGTATCTTGAGATGGCCAAGATGCTCATTGATTCCCTTTCTGAGCCCTTCCGTCCCGAGACCCTGGTGGACCGTTACGCCGAAGCGGTGATGAAACTCGTCGAAGCCAAGGCCCGAGGGGAGAAGTTCGAACTTAAGGCTGCGGAGGAAAAAGCCAAGGTGGTTAGCCTTATGGAGGCACTTGAGGCCAGTCTCAAAGCCGCCAAGAAAAAGGCCGCCTGATGCTTCCGCGTCAGATCAAACCCATGTTGGCCAAGCTCTCGGCCCCCTTTGATTCGCCCCGTTTCCTGTATGAAATCAAATGGGATGGCACCCGTTGTCTCTTCTTCATCGAAGGGGGGAAGATCCGGCTCCAAAACCGCCGCTTAAACGACATTACCTACCGCTATCCCGAGTTCTGGGACCTTCCCCAAAAGATCCCCCGGGACGGAGTGATCCTCGATGGGGAAATCGTGGTGCTCAAAGAGGGGAAACCAGCCTTCAGGCTGCTCCAGGAAAGGGAGCACGTGGTGAGCCCCGTCAAGATAAAGGCCCTGGCCGAGAGACTGCCTGCAACCTACATGGTCTTCGATCTCCTTTACCTGGACGGCCAATCCATCATGGAAAGACCTCTGGAGGAGAGAAGACAGCTCCTTTCAGAGATCGTTCCTGAGAGCCCCTTTGTGGTGGAGTCCCGCTACGTGTTGGAACATGGGGTAGCCTTTTTTGAGAGGGTGGTGGCTGAGGGCTTCGAAGGGGTGATGGCCAAGGATCTTCAAAGCCCCTATTTACCGGGTAAAAGGGTCGATTTTTGGCTCAAATTCAAGCCGCGCGGAAGACGGGAATGCCTGGTGGTTGGCTATCTCTTGCGACCTGACGGCACCCTCAAGAGCCTTCTTCTGGCCGAGCCCACAGAAAAGGGCCTCCTCTTTCGTGGCCGCGTGGCCAGCGGCCTTTCCACGCACCTTTCAGACGAGCTCCTCAGCCGTCTTAAGGCCCTTGAAACCACCGGACCTCCGAAGATGAAAGGGACCCTCCGGATACCCAGGGGCGTCCGCTGGGTGCGCCCGGAAATAAGATGCGTGGTCTCTTTTCAGGAGATCACCTCACACCAACAATTTCGGGCTCCAGTCCTTGAGGAGATATACCTGGAAAGGGAATAAGTGGAGAGGGGGTCCCCCCTCTCCTTGCTATTCTACGCTTAGGGCCACGTAACGGCAGAGTTCCCGGTCACAAACCTTGAGGAGGACCCGGCCTGTCCGCCGACTCTCCGCCAGGGCTTGGGCAAAGTCCTCCATGTTCTTTACCTTCTTGTGATTAACTTCAACAACAAGTAGGCCCGGAGTCAAACCCGCAATGGCCGCAGGGCTGCCGGGCTCCACCGAGGAGATAATCACACCCTTGGCTGTACCGTAGCCGAAACGCTCGGCCAGGTCTGGAGTAAGGGTCCGCACGCTGAAACCGAGTTTCTTAAGGAAACGATCCTGCCCGCTCAAAAGCCCAAAGGATTGGGGCTGCTGGCCGATGGTCACTTCAAGCTCCCGGCGTTTGCCATCCCGAATGATAACCATCTTTACCTTGGTTCCGGGAGGTGTAAGGGCCACCATAGTGCGAAGCTCTGCCACGTTCCGCACGGGTTTGCCGTTGTATTCCACAATTACGTCACCGGATTTGAGCCCGGCCTTGGCCGCAGGTGATCCTTCCGCCACCTCGGTGACCAAGGCCCCCTCCGGTTTCTCCAGGCCAAAGGACTTGGCCAGAGGTTCGTTCAGGTTCTGGATGACCACCCCCAGCCAACCACGGACCACCTTACCCTTTTCAATGAGCTGTTTGGTAATGACCTTGACCATGTTGATGGGGATGGCGAATCCGATCCCCATGTAACCGCCGGATCGCGTGAAGATAGCGGTGTTCATACCTATGGCCTCTCCCCGCAAGTTGACCAGAGGGCCTCCGGAGTTTCCAGGGTTAATAGCGGCATCGGTCTGGATGAAGTCTTCGTAGTCCGTGATGCCAACTCCCGAACGCCCCTTAGCGCTTATGACCCCTACGGTAACGGTCTGGGTAAGACCAAAGGGATTGCCAATGGCGATCACCCATTCTCCGACCTCGATCTTGTCGGAATCCCCCAGGGGCAAAACCGGCAGGTGGTCGGCCTCTATTTTGAGCACCGCCACGTCAGAAGCCGGGTCTGTACCCACGATTTTGGCCTTGAACTCTCGACCGTCAGCCAGCTTCACCGTCACCTTGCTGGCATTCGCCACCACGTGATTGTTGGTAAGGATGTAGCCGTCGGGACTGATGATAAAACCCGAACCAGCTCCCATCTGTTTGAACTTGCGCGGGAACCTCTGCCGAAAAAAGCGCTCGAAGAAATCCGGCCCGAAGAAATCAAAAGGGCTTCCGAAGGGAAAGGGTTCCATGGCCGGAGCCCTTTCCACCACTTTTTCCACTTGCACGAAAACCACCGCCGGACCGGCTTTCTTGGCCACCTGAGCAAAGGCCTTGGAAAGTTCAAGTGCCAGGGTGATGGCCTTTGTGTCCCTGGCTTCTTCGGGTTTCTTTTCTTCTTCTATTCTTTTGACCTTGAGTATCTCGTCCAGAAAGGAAGCCTCCGTGGGGACGGACCCCACCAGCAAGACACAACAGACCAGAAACCAAAGGGTTAGCCGTTTCATTAGAACCTCCTTACGCCGCCATTGCGGATTCGGTCTCTTCTTCGATTTCTTTGGGTTTGGCCGCCAAGGCCTGCCAACGCTCACGGATATAACGCCGGACTTCCTCTATGTCACGAGAGACTTCCTCTTCGTCTCGGCCTTGGAGCTTGGCGATCTCAGTCACGGAAAGACCATCCAAGACATGCCAGACAAAGGCCTGGCGCTTTTCAAGAGCGAGGCGTGAAAGTTCCCTCATGATGAGATTCGAAAGCTCCTCCGCAGAAAGGGCCTCTTCAGGCTCTACCACCTCCCCTGCTGGCAAAACATCTTCCCAGCGGAGCTGCTCTGGTTCGTAAAAAGGACTCTCAACGTCTTCTTTCAGTTTGTAACGCACATCGGTAAGGGGCACGCTTTCTTCCACCGGAACGGCTTCGTGACCTTCGGCCTTGAGTTTTTCAATCTCCCGCTTCAGGATCTCCAGAACCTTTTTGTGCAAAGCAAAGGCCAGGTCTCCAGTGCTCACGATCTGATCATAGTGTTCGTAAGCCCATAGCACGGCTTCGTCCACCACATCTCCTGGGTCGAGATAACCAGGAGGGAGTTCACCCGTGAGCTGGTAAAAGAGTATCTCCCGCCGGGCTATGCGGTAGAGATCTCGCAAGAGGGGACGAAGTCGATCCCGAAAACGCTCCCGAAGATCAGCTTTCTTATCTATCGCCAGCTCCGGAAGGGCCTTGGCCATTTCATGCACGTAGTGTTGGTGTCGTTTGTAGACGTGTTCACCCCTCAGCTCAGCCAGGTGCCTGGCAAGTTCCTTCTCCAGTCGTTCCCGAGCGATCTTAAAGGCGGTTTTTAGCTGTTTGTGTTCTCCCCGAGCAGAAAGAACCGCTTGGGGCAGAGAAAGGGTCAACTGCACGTAAAACTGTTTTTTCTTTTCCAGACCCTCCACCACGATGCGCAGGAGGGTCAAATCCGGATCAAACCTTTTGGTTAGGCGCTCAAAGCGTTCGATCAGCTTTTTAACGTGAGCCTCGGCAACTTTCTTGTCCGCCGGGCTAATATCACGAAAGACCACCTGGTGTTGCATTTCTCTCACCTCCCAATCAGGAAAGTATGATTTGATTTAAGTTTCAGACCGTATCGGTCCGTAAAGCTGCCGATGGGCATCTGGCCCCAGAGGATGAGGCTTCTCGATTTCCATGATGATCTTACCGTTGTAAAAGACCATCACCGTTCCGGTGGATTCGCTGACGGTGATGGCTACGGCCTGGGTCAAAGCGGTGATAGCTGCGGCGGAACGATGTCGTGTCCCCAGACCTGCTGGAATATCTTCCGTCACAGCACCAGCCCGGATAAAGGCGCCGGCGGTCTCCACCACGCCGTCTCCGCGAATGATGAAAGCCCCATCCAGGCTGGCAAATTCCTTGATGGTTTCCTCGAGCCGGGGATCCAGGATGTTGCGTTCGCTCTCAGGATAACCTTTGAAGGGATTCAAAATGAGTTGTTCACAATACTGTAGCACCCGATCCGTGTCGCCCACGATAAAGATAGTGCCCACGGGCTTGCCTTCCCTTCCTTCGGTGGCCAGATCAATAGCTATTTCGAGCACTCGCAAGAAAACTTCGGGACGAACTACCTCGTGAAGGTGTTCGAGCTGGGTCACGGCGAAAAACTCAAACTCTTCTCCGATGTCCAAGATAAAAAGGGAGTCCAAAAACCCGCTGTCTGCCAGACCAGAAAGACAGAGGATCACGTCGTCGTGATGGAAAATACCTTCCGAGACTCCCACCAAGACGGCCACCTTCATCTGACCCAGACGGGTCAGTTTGATGTTGGGTACCCTGATGAGCCTGACATTCTCTGGGAGTTCTTCCTCCTGTGGTTCTCTCGAAACCAGAACCAAGCGTGCCTCTCCAAGCCTTCGGGCATAGGAGACCAAGGTCTCGGTATCTTTGAAAACTTCGGCGTAAACCAGGACCGCCCCAATGGGCAGATCCCGTGCCAGATCTGCCGCGTAGGAGAGGAGCTTCTCCGTCAGGGCTTCTTTGAAATTAGAGCTGTTCCGCGGCATGGTCTCCTCTTCTGTCCCAAGCCTCCGAGGAGACCGTAAGAGCGGGCCTTTCCCCTGTCAAGGCGAGGTTCCACAAGCCCTGATAAGCAAATGAGGCCAGGAAAAGGAGATTCTCCACGTCTTTTTGGTTGTAGAGAATCAACTTACTAAGGGCCTTTTCGTCTCCCCTTTGATAGAGCCTCCAGAGTCTTACGGCTTCGTAACCGTCGAGACCATCGACTTCTTCGGGACGGCTCAAACCCAGTTGTTTCTCGATGCGTTTGAGACCCCCTTTGAGTCCCAGACGTCGCAGGAGAAGACAGAGATCCAGGTGCACCACAGGCTCCGGAAGCCAGGGGAACTTGGTCCGCAAAAAAGGCCAGTCAAAGAAAGACCCCCCAAAGGTGACCCAGAAAGGACGAGAAGCAATGAACTCCAGGCCCTCTTTCAGATCTTTTCCTGCCACGAAGGCCCGATAGCGTTGACCGTCATGGACCCCGAGTACTGTAACCTGAGACTGATCTTTGCGGAGACCATCGGTCTCGATGTCCAGAAAGAGAGCCTTTTCTCCAAAGGGTTTGAAAAGACGCCAGTGATGTTTGCGTTCCAGACGAGAAGCCAAAAAGAAGAGATCATCGTAGAAAGCAAAGAAGGTGCGCAACTCTTCTTGAAGGCGGCTGAGACGCCTGGATGACATTCCCGGCAGGTCTTCAGCCGCCAAAAAGTCCCACCAATCTTCTACCCCGGTGCGCCACAGGTGGCGCTCGGCCTTTTGATCCACCCCCGGAAGCAGAAGAAAGGTTCGGTAAATCATCTAGAGGCGATCGGTGTAAACCTTGGTGGGATATTTCTTTTCTAGACTCTTGAGGGCGGCTTTTAGTCTTTCCTCTTGCCTTTCGCGTTCAATGTCCTCTTTGATCTGGGCCTTAACCTCGCCCAACTTCTTCTGACGCGCAGGTCTCTTCTCCTCCACCTTGATGAGGTGATAACCAAAGGCCGTCTCTACTGGTTGACTGATTTCCCCGGGCTTCAGGGAAAAGGCCGCTTCTTCAAATTCCTTGACCATCTGCCCCCGGCTGAAAAATCCCAAGTCTCCGCCTTTGTCTCTGGTGCCAGGATCATCGGAGTATTTCTTGGCCAACTGGGCAAAGTCTTCGCCTTTGAGGGCCTTTTCACGAATCTCCTGGACCTTCTTAAGGGCTTTGGCCTTCTCTTCTGGACTGGCTCCCTGAGGGACTTCGATCAGGATGTGACGGGCTCGGATGGCCTCGGGTTCGGCGTACCGGTCCTTGTGTTCTTCATAATAGCGCTTGATCTCTTTCTCACTCACCGGCTTCTGATGGGCCAGGATTACCCGTTCCAAATAGGCCTGAGCCAGGATCTGATTGGTTGCCTCCTGGATCTTGAGCTTTACCTCCGGGTCTTGATCCAGTTTGGCGTCTTTGGCTCCCAAGGAAAGAAGGGCTATCTCCACCCACCGATCGATCAGGGCCTTTTTGAGCTCAGGCTGATGAGCCAGGATCATCTTGATCTGAGGCGGGGCAGATTCCAGTTTGGCCTCGAATTCCGCCTTGGTCAACTTGTAGGGACCTACCTCCGCCAGGACGACCTCTTTTTCTTTGGCGAAAACATTTGTAACCAAAAGGCAAAACGCCAAGACAAAAATCCCGTAAAATCTCATCCAAAACCCCCTTGTTAAAGTAGATTTAGCGAAGCTTACTCCAAGAGAAGGCTTTGCCAAGGAAAAAACTATCGCAAAAGACTCTTGGCAGGGAAAAGACCCGGACCAGCGGTTGTGTTTGGTAGGACGAGGGAACCCGGTCCCAAGAGGGTGCCAGGATTGGTAACGGAATTACAACCCGTTTGTACGCCGTCTCCCAGGACGGCCCCAAATTTGCGCAAACCGGTGTCGATCAGTTCCTCCCCTACCTTTACCCGAACGTTTCCCCTGGTGAGCTTGAGATTGGCCAGCTTGGTCCCGGCCCCGAGGTTTACGTCCCGACCCAGGATACTGTCTCCCAGATAGGCAAAGTGACCAGCCTTGGCTCCGTCGAGCATGACGCTCGATTTGAGTTCTGTCACGTGACCCACCACACAGGCCCGCCCTACGAAACAATACCCGCGAATGTAAGCACCCTGACGCACCTCAGAACAATCTCCAATAATGGTCGGACCTTTTATCAAAGCCCCTGGCTCTACCAACACTCCTCGCCCTAGTTCTATAGTCTCGTCCATCAGGACTGCCCCGGCACAGATGACGCTGGCCCCTGGCAAGAGTCGCCCTCGATAACTCACTTCCAGTTTCTCCTTGGTAGCGTCACCATAGAGGATCTCCACCTCTTCCTGGGGAAGAAGCTCCCCTTCATAGAGCACAAAAGTCTTTGGCAGGGGGATCGCCAGCGGGAGACCCGAAACGTTTGGCGCAACGATCTCCCGCAGGGTCTCCTTCAACCTGGCCAGGGCTTCCCACACCGGACGGTTCAGCTCAAAGAGGTCTTCCAGAGGGGCCAGATCACCACTTGGGAAAAAATCGTGAGGATAAATCATTTGCCCTCTCCTTTGCTCTTGATTACCTCGGCCAGAGGAGGACCTATCTCAACGAGTCCCATCTCGGTGATGTCCATGAGATGGATGCTCGTGTCGTGGCCACACATCCGACAGCCATCGATACGGAAGAGACGAATGATCTCCCCTATTTCAGCCTTGTAGAGCTGAGCAGCTCGGGCCGAGAGGATAAGTTCCTTGGAAAGCACCATGGAACAATCCACGATGTGTCCCACGGCGTAACCACCTGCCGCCTCGGCAGAAAGTTCTTCATGGGAGCTCCTCTTCTGCGAGATGAAAAGGGCGGTTTGATACCATTTTTTACAAAAGGTGTAGAGGGCACGCACAATGCTTCGTGCCAGCATCTCACGGGCCTCGTAAAGACCAGTCACCGAGTCAATTACCGTCCGGCGTACCTTGTAGGTGCGATAGATGTGAGCCAGGGTATCGAGAAGGGTTGGCATGTCGTCTCGCAGACGGGTGAAACTGGCTGCATCAAGGAGGATGATACGATCTTCGACCTCACTAAAATCAACTCCCATGGCTTTGGCCCGCTGTTCGAGCCCCACCGAGAGAAAGGCGGCTGGCGTTTCCACCGTGACAAAACAAACCCTCTCTCCCAAAGCCGCCTGCTTGATGGTGAATTGCTCAGCTATGAGACTCTTGCCCGTATCAGGCATCCCGGTGAGGTTCACCACACAACCCAAGGGGATGCCTCCAAGGCTTTTTTTAACGGGTTTTTTACCCTTCCATTCCACCACGTAGAAAAGATCATCCAGGCCCTTAACTCCCGTAGGCACGCCCTTGAGCTCTGGAGCCTTTTCCCGGGCCTCTGAGACACGGTAAATGGCATCGTAGATGATGTGTTTCTCTTTCTCTTCCATAAGCTACTCCTCAAAGGACAGGATCTCTCCGTCCGGCACGGTGTTATCCTCGGGAAAGTGTTCCGGCAGGACCTCCGGAAAGATTGCACAATTGGTCCCGATCTTAGCACCAGATGGGATTCTGGCCCCTTTACCCACCACCGTAAGACCGCTGAAGAGGTGTTTGGGAAAGCGCCGGTTGATGACGCTCGGGTCTCCGAAACCCACCCGGGCTTCAGAGCCAATGTAGACCTCTTTGTCCACGATCACCCGCTTGAGACAGGCCCCTTTGGCCACCAGCGAATCATGCATAATAATTGAGTCCTCAACTACCGCTCCCTCTTCGATCCGCACACCGGGAGAGAGAACGGAATTCTTCACTTCGCCTGCAATCACACACCCGGGAGACACTACGCTGTTTTCCACCTTGCCCGAACACAGCACCTGGGTGGGTGGACGATCGTAATCATGCCCCAGGGACATGATATTCGTCATCACACCCCAGGCCTCGGGCTCAAGACCGGAGTCTGGACGCAAGAGATCCATGTTGGCCTGGAAATAGGCCTCAAGCGTGCCTACGTCTCGCCAATAACCACGGAAGGGATAAGCATAGACCCGGGCGTGCTTTAAGGCGTGGGGCAAGATGTGCATCCCGAAATCTTCCTCTTTTACTTCCTGGAGGACCCGGATGAGATAGGCGGTATCGAAGACATAAACCCCCATAGAGGCCAAATTGGAACGGGCCTGGGCTGGCTTTTCTTCCCAATCAATGATACGTCCTTCTTCATCGGTAATACCGATTCCAAAATGATGGGTCTCCTCCCAGGCCACGGGCATCATGGCCACCGTGACCTGGGCCCTTTTTTCCCGATGGAAGGCCACCAGCTGGCGGTAATCCATATAGTAAACGTGATCTCCTGAAAGGATGAGGACCTCTCTGGAGGGACGCCTCGTAATGAAATCAAGGTTCTGTCTCACGGCGTCCGCCGTACCGCGATACCAGTCCCAGTCCTTTTCACCGGTCTTTGGGGGAAGGATGCGCACCTCCCGGGTTCGGCCAGAAAGGTCCCACGAGGAACCGTCACCAATGTGGTCCATCAGCGAAAGGGGTTTGTACTGGGTGAGGACTGCCACGCAAGAAAGATCAGAGTTGGCAGCATTTGAAAGGGTGAAGTCGATAATACGGTAGATGCCTCCAAAGGGGACCGCGGGTTTGGCTCGCTTGCGCACCAAAATGTTCAACCGGCTCCCCACTCCTCCAGCCAAAAGGACAGCCAAAACCTCCCTCATCAAGCCCCTCCTAACGTCCGTATTTCTGGCAGTAATTGCGGAGGAGCTGACGTAGCTTGTCAGCGTGGGGGTTGCTTACTTTTTGGCCGTAGATGATGTCCACCGGACGAACCGGACGGCCATAGTAGATACGATTCCAAGAATTCCGCGGTTTGAGCACCGCTCCTTCTACACTGATCCCGATAAAGGCCCCCTTGGAATAGCCAAAGGCCAAAACGTCAGCGATCTGGGCCTTGGCCCCCATCCCTACCGGTCCTGCGGCCACACTTAAATCTCCTCCAAGTTTCACCGCCGTAGAAAGTAAGGCGTCGATGCCACCCTGGCTCATCACCAGAAGGACGATTTCCGAGGCCTCTCCCCCTACCTGGAGGCCAAAGGAGACAGAACCTAGAAGATAGAAGGCTGGATAGGTCCAATCACACCGACCTTTACGCACCAGGAGCACCCCGCTTCCACCCGAGCCACCAATAAAAAAGGCCCCCTTCAACATCTGCGGCACGATAATGATACCCTTGGCCTCCTGGAGATGCTCTCTGAGCCAGGCCATTTGGTCGTCTTTGAGAAACTTCTGGAGGGTAATATAGGCCCGGTCCACCAATTCGTGGGGTTTGTCGTATTTGGCCGCCTCAGAATAACCAGATCCTAGAAGAAAGGACAGAATCAGGAGAAAAGCTCCCAGAACGCGCCTCATCATTTTCGACCTCCTCTTCTGTTTACGTTTATACTTTACTTTGTGAAACTCGTCATTGTCTTTGACAATTACTCCCTTCATCCTTGTACCCAGGCAGGCTGGGGGTATGCCTGCTATTTCCCCGAAAAACAGCTCCTCTTTGATACCGGTTCCGAGACCGGAACCCTGGTTCGAAATTTTCAGTGTTTGGGCCTTGACCCCTGCCAGATCCAGACCATTGTACTCTCTCACGCCCACTGGGACCATGCAGGCGGGCTCCTAGGACTCTTTGAAAAGGGGGATCCACAGGAAGTCATCCTGCATCGTGGCTTCTCACCGCGGTTTGCCAGCGAGATCACCCGCTTGGGAGGCCGCGTCCTCTTTGCCGACGTCCCCACCCAAGTTTTACCAGGCTTCTATACCACTGGTCCTCTAGCAGGTCCGGTCCCTGAGGCGGCTTTGGTGGTAGAGGGACGAAAGGGAATCCTTCTCCTTACGGGTTGCGCTCATCCGGGAGTAGTCAACGTGGTGCGCTTCGTACAAAAAACCTTCCAGCAGAGCCCATTTTTGGTGATGGGAGGCTTTCATCTCGGTGGATATTCCCTTAAACAGATCCGAAAGATAGCCCAAGAACTTCAGGACCTCGGTATCAAAGAGATCGCTCCTTCCCACTGTACCGGAGATAAGGCCCGAGGCCTTTTTGCCGAAATGTTCGGCAAGGGGTTTATTCGTGCTGGAGTGGGCCTTAAACTCGATCTTTGATCTTCTCTTTCCACGATACTGTTTTGAATGCCAAAAAACCCTCACGTGCTCGGAAACCCTCTTTTGTGAGAGCTGCCGCCGGAGACTGCCTCTTCTATCACCGGGATGTCCGGTCTGTGCCTCTCCCGGCTATCCCCACCGTCTTTGCAAACGGTGCCTTGCAGGGCGAGCCTTTGATCAAGTGGTGGTACCCTTTCGCTACGAAGGGCCTTTGGCCAAGGCGATCAAAACTTTCAAATACCAAGGAAGGCTTTGGTTAGCCCGGGAACTTGTCCGACTCTGGAAAAGGTATCTCTGCCTCCCAGATCACGACCTCCTCCTGCCAGTCCCTCTTCATCGAAGTCGCCTCCTTGAAAGAGGCTTTAACCAAAGCCTGCTCCTGGCCCGTTTCATGAGCCCCCAAAAGACAGTTCCCGATCTCCTGCAGCGCATCAGGCCAACCCATCCCCAAACAACCCTCTCTGAGAAGGGACGGTGGGAAAACGTCCGCCGGGCTTTTTCCTTGAAGGAGCCCGGTGTCGTCCGAAACCGGAGCATCCTCCTAGTAGACGACGTTATGACCACCGGAGCCACCGTGGAAGAGTGTGCCAGGGTGTTGAGGGAGGCCGGGGCCACAAAGATCGTGGTAGCCCTTTTGGCCCGGGCTAGCTAAAATGCGCGATATGCGCCTGGCTATCATTCAAACCGAAATCAAAGATCCCTTGGGCTTTGAAAACCTCAAACGATGGTATCCGCGCCTGACAGCCGACCTCGTCGTGGCTCCAGAACTTGCCCTCACCGGTGAGAAACTCCTTTCAGAAGAAGAATGGCTCAAACGGATCCGTTGCGTTCAAGATCTTGTTTCAAAGAAGGGAATCCCTCTCCTGGTAGGAGCCCTTGATCCCAGGGGTCCCATCAATCAAGCTCTCCTCTTTACGCCTCAGAAGATGGAGGTCGTAGCAGAAAAGAACAACCCCTTCCCCGGCTTTGACACCAAAATAGGGGTCAAAACTGGCACACCAGGATATCCCTTCAGACTCAAAGGACACAGAATAGGGGTGGTGATTTGTTTTGACTTACGGTTTCCGGAGATTACACGCCGATTGGCGGCCCGGGGAACAGAGATCATCCTGGTTCTGGCGGCTTGGCCGAAAGAGCGGATCAAGCATTTTCACACCCTGCTCGCAGCCCGAGCCATCGAGAACCAGGTCTTCGTCTGTGGGGTGAACGCCTGGGGCCAGGTAGCGGGTTTTGACTTGGCAGGTGAAAGTCTTCTCCTCGATCCCTGGGGGCGAGAGATTGGAAAGCTTTCCGGACCAACAGCCCAGGTCTTCGAATTGGACTGTCAAAGACTTGAAGAGGCTCGAAAACTCTTCGTTACCTCCCGTTTAACCCCTGCCCCTCCCACAGAGAGAAAGATCCTGGACCTGGAAAAGCTTTTGGAAGAAAGCGAAGCCCGACGCCGGCTTGGTCAGAAAATGGTCTTTACCAACGGATGTTTTGATCTCCTGCACGCAGGCCATGTAACCTATCTGGAAGAAGCCCGGCGAGCGGGGGACTTCCTGGTGGTAGGCCTAAACTCAGACGCCTCGGTCCAGAAGATAAAGGGACCCTATCGCCCGATAAACCCTGAGGCCCATCGGGCCCGGGTGCTGGCCGCTCTGGAAGCGGTGGATTACATCGTTATCTTTGACGAAGAGACTCCCGAACGACTGATACGGGCCCTACGACCGGAGATACTGGTAAAAGGAGCCGACTGGCCCGAAGAGAAGATTGTGGGGGCCTCTTTCGTCAAATCCCACGGTGGCCGTGTCCTTCGGATTCCTCTATCTTTTAAGACTTCAACCAGCCAGATAATCGCACGGATACGCCAAAATGTATCGTCTTGAACCCTTTGATTCCTGCGGCGTGATGCTCTCCTATCGGTGTCAATGCGGATGTCGGCATTGTGTTTACGCCTGCGGCCCTCGCTGGAAAGATTGGATGAGCCAAGACCAGCTCGAAAACCTGCTCCAGGGGATCTCCAAAACCTGGCAAAATCCTCGCGGTCTTCATCTGGCTGGTGGAGAGGCCTTCCTCCACTTCGAACTCCTTCTCTTCGGAATAGAGAAGTGTCGCCAGCTTGGACTGCCCGTAGAATACGTGGAAACCAATGCTGGTTGGTGCCTAGATGAAGAAACCGGACGAGAAAAATTCCTGCTTCTCCGGGAAGCCGGACTCAAGCGTTTGTTGATCTCGGCAAGCCCCTTTCACGCCGAAACAGTCCCCCTCAAGCGCACACTGGCCGCCATTAGGGCCGCAGAAAGCGTTTTTGGCCCCGGGAACGTGATCGTTTACATGATGCAATTTGTTGATCTGATCGCCCGCTTTGAAACGGAAAGACCTGTTCCCCTCTCGACCTGGATAAAGGTTTACGGACGTGAAGGAGCCGGGCGCCTCTTCTGGCAGGGCTATGCCCTCATCCCTGGAGGACGAGCCGGGATAGAGCTCGGTTCTCTGGCCCCTCAGCGCCACCCACCAGAGGCCTTTGCCGGTCAGAACTGCAGCCGGGAAATCCTTCTTTCCAGACACTGCCACTTCGATCCTTACGGAAATTACATACCCCTCTTTTGTGGGGGCTTGAGTCTGGGAAAGGTCGAGGATCTCCCCCGCTTTGTAGCCCATTTTGATGCCCGACAAAGACCTCTGGTGCGAATCCTGATCGAAGAAGGTCCTTACGGGCTGTATCTTTTGGCCCGGAAAGACTTCGGTCTGAAAGACTTACATCGCCGTTATGCTGGAAAATGCCATCTTTGTACGGAGGTGAGAAAGTTCTTGGTCCAGAGAGCGGACTTCGAAGAGCTGCATCCGATCGCCTTCTATGAAAATTTGAGTTCTCATCTCCCATCCTGGGAAGGGAAAGATGCTTCCTGAAACCCTCTTCGAAGAAATAGAAGCTGTCTTCTTTGACGCCGAGGGCACCTTGTTTGTGATTTACCCTTCGGTAGGCCACGTTTACGCCAGAATCTGTAAAGAACATGGTCTTTTGGTCTCGCCCCAAGAGATGGAAAGGCACTTCCGCGAGGTATTTGCCACCCTCAGAAAGAAGAACTTTCGCCTAGATCCAGAAGGATGTTTCACCTACTGGCGGCAAGTATTCCAAGAGACCGTACGCCGGTTTGGTTCACTGGATGATCTGGACGCCGCTTTCAAGAAGTGTTACCAGGCCTTTGCCAGCAAAGAAAATTTCCGTCTCAATCCCGGGGCCAGAGAATCCTTGACCTATCTCAGAAAAAAGGGCAAAAAACTGGCCCTGATCTCCAACTGGGATGAACGCTTGCGGGCCTTGGTGGCAGACTTTGGTCTCGAAGATCTCTTCGAAGAGATCGTCATTTCCTGCGAGGTGGGATACGCCAAACCCGAACCCGAAATCTATCTCCTGACCTGTCGGAAGTTGGCCGTAGACCCGGAAAAGGTCCTAATGGTCGGAGATCAATTAGAAGAAGACGTGTGGGCTGCCAGAAAGGCCGGACTTTGGGCCCTTCGATATCCAGGAGGCGATCTGAGACGTCTTTTCAAGAAATAATAATGGAAGAAAAGCGTTTCAAAGCTCCCAAAGAAGCCGAAGGCGAACGCCTTGACGTCTTTTTAACACGCAGAGCAGAGCTTTCCCGTTCGCAAATCAAACGTCTCATAGAAGAGGGTCTTGTTCGGGTAGAGGGCCAGGTGATCACTAAACCGAGCTATCGTCTCCGAGGAGGGGAAGAAATCCTCCTCCGTTTGCCTCCTCCTCAGGAAATGAGCTTAGAACCCGAAGAGGTAGCCTTTGAGATAATCTACGAGGACCAGGACCTTCTGGTCCTCAACAAACCTCCGGGTTTAGTGATCCACCCTGCAGCTGGCCATCCTCACGGGACCCTGGTTCACGGACTTCTAGCCCGAGTAAAGGATCTATCCGGGGTGGGAGGAGAGCTTCGTCCCGGGATTGTACATCGTTTGGACAAGGATACCTCAGGGCTCCTATTGGTAGCCAAAAATGACCAGGCCCATTTAAAATTGAGTCAACAATTTCAGGATCGAAAGATCGAAAAGACTTATCTCGCCCTGGTTCATGGGATACCGCAGACTCTAACCGGTCGTATAGACCGTCCTATCGGACGTCATCCGGTACATCGCAAAAAGATGAGTGTCCATGCCCCTCGAGGACGGGAAGCGATTACTGAATGGCGGTTGAAGGAGAGCTTCAGGCGAAGCCGGGCCGCCTTGCTCGAAGTGAAACCCCTTACCGGTCGGACCCATCAAATTCGAGTCCACTTGGCTTCCATCGGTTATCCTATCGTGGGAGACGAGCTTTACGGCGGTTGTCGTCCAACCGGCCCGAAGGCCAAACGCCAGATGCTTCACGCCTGGCGACTTTCGTTCAGACACCCGACTACGGGAAAGATTCTTTCTTTTGAAGGAACTTTGCCAGAAGACTTTGAAACGATGTTGGAAAAACTCCGTGAAAAAGAGAAATCTTAAGATAGCCATCACCGGCCCTCCGGCTGCTGGAAAGAGTACGGTATTAAAAATCTTTGAAGAAATGGGTTATCCTGTCTTTTCCGCTGACAAAGTCGTTCACCATCTTTCTAGACCTTGTCAAAAAGGCTATCACTTAGTTATCAAAGAGCTGGGAAATGCTTTCTTAAAGGAAAACAAAGAAATTGATCGAAGAAAATTATTAAAAGCTATGCTTGTTGATTATAAGGTTAAAAAAACTTTAGAAGATATATTTCATCCTTTAGTTAAGGAAGAACTTTTAAAATGGATAAAAAAAGAAAAAAATAGTGATATTCTGGCGGCAGAAATACCACTACTTTATCAGGCTGGTTGGGAAAATTTTTTTGATCAGATTATATTTGTCACTTGCGGTGAAGAAATACTATTAAAAAGATTAATTGATAGATTGAAAGATAAAAATTTAGCTCAAAAACTAATAAAAAGTTATCAAGTTCAACCAAGAAAAACTGATTTTATCATCAAAACCGAAGCAGATATAGATATGATTAAAAATATGTTACTGGATTTCATAAAGAATAGAAAACCAAGAAATTTCGTTTGATTGACTTGATTGCGCTATAAGTTCTATAGCATATATCCATTTAGATGCTGAACGTTTAGCATCAACTATTTTAGCATAAACAATAAATTCTCCATATGATTTACGCCAGTCATAGCAACCATCTGCTATAATATCAGAAGGTGCATCAAAAGAAGTACAATCACAAACAGAACAAATATCATTACAAATGGATGACCATTCGGATGATAATCTGCCAAGTTTACAATTATGTCCAGAAACCCATGCCAAATTATCATCAACATAATTCCAACTAGAATTTTTAATTGAAAGAACAAACTCTTCAACTCCTGCTTTAGCGGCTTCTACGGCAGAAGTATACCTCTTTATTTTTCCAGAGGTTAAACTGGAAGCCTCTACAAGATACATTAAGGAAGCAATTAAAATTAAAGAAACTAAACTCAATAATAAACTAGTAATAAAAACTATACCGCGATTATTTCTTGCTTTTAACATTATTATCTATCCTGTGGCAACAAATTTAAAGGGTTAACAGCTAGTTTCAAAATTTTCCATCTATAATGGACATCATCATCAGTTGGAGTAAAAATAGATAAAATTCCTGTATCATTGTCACCAAGAGTATATGAAGATGAAGATATAAAATTTGGATCATACTGACCTTCTTGATAAATTATAAATATTTTAACTTGTTTTACTTGATTACGAAGAGTAGAAGAATCAGAAGGAAGACCAGAAGACCAAATATCAATAAAACCATCAGAATTAGTATCCAAACCGAATGATACCTGAAAATCCATCACACAATCTAAAATTGGCTGTTCGTTTCTAGATCCATCACTATGTTTAATAAGAGAACGATAAAGAACATAAGAATTAGGGCTACAATAAGATGGAAACGAAGATGGCCGTTTTAAATAGTAATCAACACGATTAAAAGGCATACGTGGAACAACAGAAGAAAGACCGGCATAAAGATAAGCCAGATCAACATCTAAACCAGATAATAATGGACAGGATAAAGAAGAACAATACCATGTAGAAGAAGAGATCAAAGATCTATCAAAAGATAATATAATATAATAATCACCATCAGATAAATCATTCAGAGAATAACGATTAAAAGACCAAGAAGAAGATGAAGAATCAAAATAAAGGATACCATATTTTTGAGAAACGGAAGATTCATAATTTAAAACGGAAGATTTTATAGCCAGCACATCAGAATTACGAGCTGATGTATTTAAATTATCAGCTAAAACAAAAGGACGAGGTACAGATGATGGCGCATCATTAAAAAAATCTGGAGAAGGAGAAAAATCTGAATCAGAAGAAGCTTCAGAATAAGAGACAGAAGGATCTATACTCCAGGGCAAAGCAAAACCTGCTAATTCGATATCCTTTCGAATAATTTCTAAACCCATAAGAGATGAAATATCTGATTCTGCTATCTTTGACTGTTGAATCTGTGAGTTAATAACAGTATTAAAAGAATAAAAAATACCCGCCATAACTAAAATACTAATCAACAAAGCCAATAATAATTCAAGAAGCGTAAAAGCCTTGTTATTCATGATGATGGCCTATATATAACAGTTGTAAATTGATAAAGATAATTCTTTCCAAGATAATCATAAGAAACTCTAATTGTTACTAAATTTGATTGTCCAGCATCAAAATTTAAAGGATTTGGATAAACTATCGTAAAAGTTTTTTGAACATTACGAAATGTTCTCACAACATAACCTGTTAATGGATCACCAAGTGATGAGGTAGTAGTACAAAACTCCAAATTTCTAAGCTTTTCTGCACATTCATGAGCAATTTTTACAGCCTCATTACGAAAGGCAGAAGAAAGATTATGATTGACATAAACAGATATAGCTTGAAAAATCCCAAGAAAAACTATCATCATAATAGCTAATCCAACAAGCACTTCAACTAAAGTATAAGCCAAAATGTGATGATTATTTAACTTGACATTCATTTTCATCAGAAGACCAGACTCCCATTTTAATTCTTGTTCTTGAAATATTAATACAATTATAACGCGGTGTAACATTCAATTCAAAAGATCTAATATGACCTAAATCTATAGCGATACCATCTTTTGTAAAACGAAAATTCTGTGAAATACCAGCATTAAAAACAAATATTTCATCTAGAGAAACTGACAACAAAGTTTCATAACCTCCATCATCATTAATGTCATTATCATAATCTGTATCACACCGTAGATAATAAATTTTAGTATTAGAAGTAGGCCAAAAAATACCACAAGTTCTCTTTTCCGTAAAAGCTTTCAATTTTATCTGATGAATATCTGAAAATACCTTTTTAGTACTATTAAGAATATAATATTTTTTTGTCCAATTATGGAAAGTCGGTAGAGTCATAGCCGACATTATAGCTATAATAACTATAACAAGTATAAGTTCAACAAAAGTTAAACCTAAATTGTTTCTCATCTTTCAATCCAATAAATAATTTTTCCTTGCTTAGCAGAAGCTGGGGGAACAAAAGGAGTCGAAGATTCTGGAGCAACTCCTGTCATCCAATTAGTAGCTTTATTATTAGCTTCTGTAAAAGGATTATTTTCATCAGAAGAAAGATTAACATAAATTTGTTCGATATTTCCTCCAGAAAGTTGTAAGAATAGCGTACCTTTCAAATCTGAAACCGTATATCCTGTACAAGTTTGTGACAAAAGAGATTCTCCGGTAGCACAATTAAAAAGCCAAACTCTAGAGCGGCCACCATAACCGCACAAATTCGATGTAGGTTCTGTTGTCGTGAAGAAAACAACATTTAAATCCGTAGTCGTAGGATCAGTTATTAATCTTTCCTTGAAGAAATCGGCATTAGAAGCCTCTAATTCTTCAACCCAAGAGACAATAGAGGAAGTATTTTGGATAGAAGAACAAATATCAGGCACATCTGTATCAACAGAACAAGAAATATCAAAATCTTTAAGACATGGATCTACACGAATACCATATAAATATTCTATATCAGAACTTGAAACACCTGGATCATCATCTTTATAAAAATATCTACCGGTACCAAAATAAATAAAAAATTTATCAAAACATTGACTATAAGAAATTTTACTTGTAATAGCTGAAGGTATTGGATCTGAAAACATTTTTTCAAAGATCCACTCAGAAGGATTATCTGATACAATTTTTACAGCAAAAACATTACCCTTCCAAGAATTAGATGTAGAATCCCAATAAGTAACACCAAAGAATAAAGCATCTGTATTACCATCATGATTAATATCTATTCCTTCAGGGATCAAACGGGAACCAAAAGCATTATTTGGGAAAGCAGCATTACTAATAACTGTCAAATCCTGAATGAGAAATTGAGATGTCATTTTAAGTACAAAAACTTTCAAATATTGATCAGATTGGCCACGGTAATTTGTAGGTCCAGACAAAAATACAAGATAATAATTACCAGATCTTTTAATAAGTGACGGTCCTGAATACGTAAAGCCTAAATCAGGACTAGTAAATTCCCATAAAAAGCGAGGATTTTCTGGATTTGTAATATCTAAAGCAAAATAAGAAGATAAACCAACACATGAATTATCTCCAGGATTATAATTAGAAGGATCAGAGCAAGTATCTAGAGGAGGGGTAATACAATTATCACCAGAACAACCAACCGCTCCACCTAAACGCATACCACCAATTAAAATTATTTTATCTGCACGACCATCATTATCAAGATCAAGCTTGTAAATAACTGGTGTCAAATCTATATAGTAAAGATGACAATAATTGGGATCCATCAAAAAACGAAGATATGGTAAAGCATTTTTAGGAATAAATGCCCACAATTCTTCACCAAGTTTATCAACATTACAAGTAAAACTTTTATCATTACAAAGCCTAACTTCTTGATAAGGACCCAGATCATTATAACGCTTCTTACCAAGACGAAAAGCATGTAACATACCATCATTAGCCCCAACATAAACAACATCATAATCAGAATAACTGACTATTTGAGGAGTAGAGTAAACTATATCCCCCAATTTCCAGATATGTGAAGAATCAATAAGTCTACTTCGAAAACCAGAAATTTCGACGCCATATATATAATTAATCAGATCAGAAATCAAAACGGGCTTGGAAAGCAAAATAACGCTTTCATCACTTTCATCTATCTGACTATCAGCATCATCATTACCCAAAAGTTTAGTTAAAGACAAATCATCCAAAATAGATGAAAAATCCAATAAGGCTTGCGAAGTACTTGGAAGAGAATTAGAAAAATATGTATAAATCTTTCTAGAAGACGCTAATTTTTGCATAAGTTTATCACCAGCTTCCCAAACAGGAGTTGTCTCATCTAAAGAATTATAGGTGGCAACTAATGTAGAAGGAGAACCATCAGCTTTACTTTTATAAGCTTTAATTTTCAAAGAATCTTCTTCAAGAATAAAATCTAAGATATAATCGCCACCATCAGAACCATCAAGAGAACATACATCTAAAACTTTATTAGTAATGGTATCTTCTCGAATATTTGTAAAAGCAGGTGAATTATAAAACCACCAAGAATAAAGATATCCAAGCCAGTTTACAATAAAAGCATTATCACCATCCACAAAAGATTTTTGAGGATAAAAAACGGCCTGAAACATATTTACACTACTTTCTGTTCGCTGAGCCAAAACAGAAACCGAAGTACCGGAAGAAACATTACTAATTAATTCTCCAAAAATTTTATTCAAAGCATTTTCTAAAGCTGTACCAGCACTAGCTGAATAAAATTTGTCAGGAATACCATCTCCATCTTTATCCCATTCAACACAACAATCATCATAATTAATTGATGGATTACAATTAGGTCGAGGAAAGTCAACATCTTTACTATTTTCACTACTATAAGAAGGGAAATCATATGGTTCATTATCACCACAATCATCAATCTCTTTAAAACCACCCCAGGCAGCAACAGTTCGCATAGAGTTCATACCCTCTTCATCTTCAGAAAAAGCATATAAAGTATAAACATCAACGCTTTGTTCTCCTGAAAGGTCATCCCTTAGATCAGTAATATGTAAACTATACGCCGGGCCATCTGGATCAACAGAACCATTCCATTCACCATCTGATATTAACAATACAAAACTTTTTCTACATGGAACAGGAAATAATTCATCACCAATTTTTTCATAGTATGGATCTTTCTCAGAAGCCCTATCAATATAAGAAGTGTTTGATTCATAAGAATGATCATTTTCTTGTTTCAAAAAATCATAAGCTTCATAAAGAGCCTCACCAGTAGGTGTTCCATAATAAGGAACTTCATTTTGAATACTATCAAGCAATTCATTAAGATCATTCTGATAAAAACTATATCTAACCTCACCATAACGATAATTGCTAGCAAAAACAATAAGGCTTAAATTCAAACGATCAAAGTTGCGCTGAATAATACCCTGACGATCAGAACTAGGAACACGAACGCGAGCATAACGTCCAAAAAATTCTCCAATCTCACAAGAACCACCGGAATCATAAATACTTATCAAAATATCTTGAGGAGCATAAGGAAAACTACTAGAATAATATTCTAATCTAATATAATATCTACAGTGCAAATCTTCATCATCAACATATCGCCTAGAACCTTGAGGACGAAGAAGACAATAATCTCCATCACAATCAGCCTTACCTCCAATCAAAGCTTTCAGAGCTACATCTATTCGTGTCATAATTAAGGCATTTAAAAAATTACCAGAAAGACAATCTGAAGTGCCACGGCCACCATTTCCACTACAATCGCAATTAGATTCATACCAATAACCATTTGAAAAATCATAAGCATAACAGGCGGAAGATTTAAAATAGCCATAATATTCTCTACCTGAATCATAAGAAATCTCTGTCTCTCCTTCATCACCACAATCAGCGGCTTGTGAAGAATAATAACCATCAAAATCACACTCATAATACGCAGGAAATTGCATACTACCCGAATAATCCATGACTAAAACGACATTGGGTTTCAAATTGGTAGAAAGAAAAGGAGGAACCGCACAGTAATTACTTTCAGCTCGAAGAAAGGTGGCTAAAAGCAAAAAATATCCCAGAAAAAAGACCAAACCTCCAAAAAAGCGAATGAATCGCATAGGCGACGACCTCCTAAGGGGGTGGACCCTGAAATCGAGATCGTCACCTCGGTAAGTGGAGTTTAAAGTTGGAGGATTTTTCAGTTTGAGAAACGGTCTTAAAACTCTAAAACCGCCTCCTCGGGCTCCCTTTCCAGCGGAGCCATGGGCAGAAGGAACGCAACCTTCTCAAGAAGAGGAGGAAGGGTTTCCGGTTTCACGGCGGAAATGGCTTCGGCTTGATAGCGCCGTTTGAGAATCCCAACCTCAGAGGGCTCCAGAAGATCGATCTTATTAAAAACCCTTAAAGAAGGTATCCGATCAAGACCCATTTCTTCAAAAATACGTTCCACCGCCTCCATTTGATCTTCGAAATAAGGATTGGAGGCGTCAATCAGGTGGAGGAGAAGATCAGCCTCGTAAAGTTCCTCCAGGGTGGCCCGAAAGGCGCGTTCGAGGTCTTTAGGTAAATCTCTGATGAAACCCACGGTGTCCGTGAAAATGGCCCATCGACCATCCGGTAGTCTCACCCGACGGCTGGTAGGGTCAAGGGTGGCAAAGAGTTTATCTTCCGCCAGGAGATCGCTTCCTGTAAGCTGGTTCAGCAGGGTGGTCTTTCCCGCGTTGGTATATCCTACGATGGCCACCACCGGCAGCCCTTCCCTCTTTCGTCTCTTGCGCCGCAATTTTCGTTGCGAAGAAATAGACTTGAGCTCTCTTTCCAAACGGGCAATCCGATCTTTGATGCGCCGACGATCCACTTCCAGCTTCGTCTCCCCCGGCCCTCTCCCACCTATTCCACCGGTCAACCGTGAGAAGGCATCGTCCCGACTCCGTAAACGGGGTAAAAGATATCGCAGTTGGGCCATTTCTACTTGGATCTTTCCTTCTCTGGTCTTGGCCCGTTGAGCAAAAATATCAAGGATGAGCTGGGTACGGTCAATCACCCTCAGCTCTGTCACCTCCGTGATAGAACGCATCTGAGAGGGCGTGAGTTCCTGATCAAAGATCAAGAGGTTGGCTGAAAGCTGCATAGCCCGAATCAAGAGTTCTGAAAGCTTACCTTTCCCCATGAGATAGCGCGGATCAATCCGTGCTCGACGCTGAACCACCGTATCAAGTACCGTAACACCCGCACTCCGCGCCAATTCTTTAAGTTCTGCCAGACTCTCTTCAGCCTCGGCCTTGGACCGGGTGGTCACACTGATAAGAATGGCTCGATCCGCCCCATCCCCCACCTCCTTGACCGGACGCAAACGCTCAAGTTCGTCTTCCAAAGAGGAGATAAGCTCCTGAAAGTTTTCTCTAAGCTCCCAAGGATAAGCTGGGTCAAGAAATGCGTAGAGCTGTCCGTTGCGACCACTCGGAAGGAGATGAGCCACGTAAACCTTCCCGGGAAAGGCATCTTCTCGCACCATGAGAGCCGCCATCAAGTCCAGGCGCAGAAAGGCCAGGTCTAGAAGATCGTCCTGGTCAAGTCCTTCATGGGAAAGATGGGTGTGGATACACCGCAACCCACGCAAACGACCACTGCTTTCACGATAACGCGTAATGGCCGGGATCACGATTCGGCCGTGTTCTCCTACAATGACGAACTCGATCTCTCCCCGACGGTTTATCAAAAGCCCCAGCTGACGGTTAAGTTCAGCGGAAAGGGCTGCAAGCTCCTTAGAGAGTTCGTGGGAAATGATCTGGGAGGGGGAAACCCGGCGTCGATACAAACGTTCCAGACGCCGTATCTGGCTGGGTTTAAGACCTGTCAAATTGCCGTGAAGCGTTTTGCTCATTACTTTCCGGTTGCTACCTCCAAGATGTTTTCTTTTGTGCTTTCTTATTTTACCTTATTCTTTCGGTCAAACCGAGATCGTTGACGAGTTCAAGTGAATCATTTATAGATCTCGAGACCAACTCAAGGAGGGAGAACATGGCCAGACACAAGAAGATCGAGCGCATGCGAGAGATTGAACGTCGGCGGCGGCGGCGGGCCAAACTGGCCAAACTTCGGGCCAAAGGCCTTTTCCCTCGCCCCGAGGGTTATGACCCGCGGGTCTATCCCTATGTGGCATACGCCGTGGCCAAAGGGATCATGACCTTGGAAGAGGCCCTCAAGCGCCTGGAAGCCGCCAAAATCCAAGAGGCCTCTTAGCGGGCCTGGGCCAAAAGGCATAACATTTCACGCACTGCCTCTTTCATTCCCACCATAATGGCCCGGGCCACAATGGCGTGACCAATGCTGAACTCTTCTATCTCGGGGATAGCGGCCACGGCGGATACGTTTCCATAATGGAGTCCGTGGCCCGCGTGCACCTCAAAACCGAGATCCCTCGCGATCCGAGCGGCCTCTTCAAGTCGGGTGAGTTCCAGATCCATCTCCTCCGGTCCCGCTGCCTCCGCGTAATGACCCGTGTGAAGCTCAACCACATCGGCCCCGGTCTTTGCCGCTGCCTTGAGCTGTTCGGGATCAGGGTCAATGAAAATGCTCACCTTGAGCCCGGCTTCCTTTAATTCTTCTACCGCCTCCCGCACCTTGCTTGTTCGCCCCTTTACTTTAAGCCCCCCTTCGGTGGTGATCTCCTGGCGCCTCTCGGGCACCAAGGTCACCTGATCCGGTCGCACCTCTTTAGCAAACTTGATCATCTCCTCCGTGGCAGCCATTTCCAAGATGAGCTTGGTTTTTACGATCTCCCGCAAAATCTTGACGTCCCGGTCCTGGATGTGACGCCGATCTTCGCGCAGGTGAACCACGATGCCATGAGCCCCGCCCAATTCCGCCAGGACTGCAGCGTGAATCGGGTCCGGATAGTTGACTTTTCTGGCCTCCCTCACCGTAGCTACATGATCGACGTTTACGGCTAACTTGGCCGGCATATATTCCCTCCTTTTGACGAAATCAATCGTTTTTTTTCCTTTTGGCCCCAGAAGTTCTCGGAGAAGACGAACTTCCTGCCTTACCATGAGCCAAGCTCCCCAAGGCCCTCGTTCGTGATCGTAACCCAGAAGGTGAAGCAAACCATGAAGGGCCAGGGCTAAAAGATAATGTCTCTTGGGAAGACCATATTCTTCTGCCTCTCGAAAGGCAGTCTCAAAGGAGACGATTACATCCCCCAAGACCATGGTCTGGACCGCTGGAAAAGGGCCTTCTCGCTGTGAAAAGGAAAGGACATTTGTCGGATAGGGACGCCCCAGATAGCGTTCGTTGTAAATGGTTATTTCTGCGTCATCCACCAAAAGGAGTGTGAACTCCCGCTCAGACAATCTGAGGAGAGAGAGGGCTTTTTCGAGCTTTTCTTTAAGCCAGGACAGGGGGAACGGAACCCGGCCCCTTTTTAAGATCTCAACCGGCATATTTATGCCTGATAATCGAAAAGTGGCTCCTTTGGCAAGGGTTATGTTGGGTCTTCTGAAGATTCCTTCCGCCAGGAAGCCAGACGCCTCTTGATTTCTTTCTCAAAGCCTCTTTCGGAAGGCTGATAATAGCGGCGTCCCACCAGTTTTTCGGGGAAATAGTCCTGCCTTATGTAAGCTCCGGGATAATGATGAGGATATCTGTAACCCTTGCCATAACCCAGGGCCCGCATGAGCGCCGTCTCGGGATTACGAAGAGAAAGGGGGACGGGCAAGGCCCCGTAACGCTTCACGTCTTCACGGGCGGCCTTAAGAGCGCGATAGCAAGCGTTGCTTTTAGGGGCGGAAGCTACATAGACCGTGGCCTGGGCCAAGACCAGCTCTCCTTCAGGAAGACCCAAAAACTCCAGGGCTTCCTTGGCCGCCACTGCCACCAGAAGGGCCTGAGGATCTGCGTTGCCCACGTCTTCAGCCGCCGCGGCTATGAGACGCCTCACAATGACCAGAGGGTCCTCTCCCGCCTCGAGCATCCTGGCCAGCCAGTAAAGGGCTGCGTCTGGGTCGCTGCCTCGAAGACTCTTGTGAAAGGCTGAAAGAAGATTGTAGTGTTCCTCTCCTGCCCGATCGTAAAGGAGGGGCTTCTCAAGGGCCACCTCTTCAAGGAGGCTTCGGGCAATCCTCTTCCGGTTCCCTTCTTCGGGGGCAATTTCCGCCAGGGCCTCCAAGAAATTTAACGCCACCCGGGCATCTCCCTGAGAGGCTTCAGCTAGAAGTTCGAGAACCCCTTCCTCCACCTCTATCTTTCCAGCCAGACCCCTTTCCTCTTCTAGGGCGCGCTTCAGAATGAGCAAGATCTCTTCAGAATCCAGGGGTTTCAGCATGAGCACTTTGGTACGAGAAAGTAAAGGGGCTATGACCCGGAAGGAGGGGTTTTCCGTGGTGGCTCCAATAAGGATGAGGGTTCCCTTTTCCACGAAGGGCAGGAGAAAATCCTGCTGGGCCCTGTTGAAACGGTGTATCTCATCCACGAACAAGATCGTCTTCTGCCCCAAAGAAGAATTCTTTTCCGCCTCTTTCACTATTTCTCGCATCTCCTTCAACCCGGCCTCCACCGCCGAAAGAGTAAGGAACCGGGCGCCTGTCTCTTTGGCCAGCAGACGAGCCAGGGTGGTCTTACCACAGCCTGGAGGCCCCCAGAGGATGAGGGAGGGCAATTTCTTCCGGGCCAGAAGGCGTGAAAGAAGCCGCCCCTTTCCTAAAAGATGCTTTTGGCCCACAAACTCCGACAGATCTCTCGGACGGAGACGCTCAGCCAGAGGGGCTTGGGAGGCAAAGAGACCACGCAAAGCTCAGTGCTTTTTTTCTTTGGATTTGCCAGGCTTTCCTGCCAGGAAGAGGCGCGTAAAACAAAAGGTACAGAGAGAAATGACCAGGTTCCAGGAAAATAGCATGAAAAGAAGGGCTGAACCTTTCATCTAGCACGCCTCCTCATCCGACGATCCTGATAATATACCAAGAAACAAAATAGGGCCATAATACCTACCAGGACCTCCCTGGCCACCCAGGCCGTCCAACGGCTCTCAGCCAGATAGCTTGGCAGCATCTTGAAGAGCCACCAGCCTGTAATCAGGGCCAGGAAAGCGGGCGTTATATAGCGCATGATGTAGAAAAAGACCCGCGGTAACTTGATGAAACCACCGCGATTTATTTCCGCCCAGGCTGCCGAGGGACTGAAACACCAGAAAAAAATGACCACTTCGCACAGGGCAAATACCACCACGAAGAAGGTTCCAGCCCAAAAATCCATCTCGTCTAAGGCCCCGGAGAGGAAGATGGGTACGTGTGCAACCCCGAAAAGGACAAACATGGTCACCAAAACCGCCAACCGTCGCTCCAGTCGAAACTCATCCTCTAAAAAGGCAATTACAGGCTGGGTGATGGCCACCGAGGAAGTAAGGCCGGCAAAAAACAAGAGGATAAACCAGATGAACCCGAAAAACTGACCGAGAGGGATGTTGGCAAAGATGGCGGGCAAACTGACAAAGGCCAGATTGAAGGCCCCGCTGGCGGCGATGGCCTGCGCCGCCGCCACCCCAAAGAAAGCCGCCGCCGCAGGAATGGCAATCGAGCCTCCCAAGACCACCTCTGCCAACTCGTTGAGAGAAGAGGCTGTAAGGGCCGAAAGGGTCAAATCATCATTCCTCTTGAGATAGGAGGCGTAGGTAATGATGGCCCCAAAACCGAGACTCAGAGTAAAGAAGACCTGCCCGGCGGCAGCCAACCACACCTTGGGATTGGTCAGTTCGGACCATTTGGGTTCCCATAGGAAGTTAAGCCCTTGGACCGCTGAACCATTAGGGGTCTCAAGAGTTATTACCCGGATCATGAGGACCACCGCCAGGAAGAAAAGCAAGGGCATGGCTACCTTGGCCAACCGCTCGATCCCACCAGAAATTCCTTTAATAAGGATATAGACGTTGAGCACCATGGTCACCAAAAAGAAGAAATAGGCTTTGAGAGAAGGTTGAAAAATGTCCCCGGATCCCATGCCGGTGTAAGTGGCCAAAAAGTCTTTGTAAGGAGCTAGATAAGCCTGCGGGTCTCCAGAAGTAGCGGGGATCTTGGGCAACATTCCCAACAGGGACATGACCGCGTAACCCAAGGTCCAGCTCTCAATGTAGACGTAATAGCACGAAACCACAAAAGGGACGAACAGGCCCAGCACCCCCAAATACTTGGCGAGTGGATGTTTCCATAGGAGCCGGAAAATGGCCGGGGTGGTACCGTGACCGCGCACTCCGCCGTAACGTCCGATGGCCCATTCTACCCACATGAGGGGTATGGCTATCAAGACGAGCGAGATCATATAGGGGATCATGAAGACCCCGCCCCCGTTCTGGGCGGCCTGGGTGGGAAAACGTAAAAAGTTGCCAAGCCCTACGGCGTTGCCTGCCATGGCTAAAATAAGTCCGATTCGCGAGGCCCAGTGTTCACGCGTCGCCATAGTACACCTCACCAAACCCAGAAAGTTTAAGGCTAACTACCCTCTTCCCCCAGGCTCATCAAGTCCTTTGTAAACCAAGGACAATCAGGAAAATCGAAATCGCAAATTATCATTTTCTCTTGCTTGACCTTCGATAAAAATAAGTTTCAAAAAACACAGTTTTTTTAAAGAAAGTCGGGATTTTTCTTTCAAACAAACTTTTACAAAAACCACCTAGCAAGATAAATTTCTTCTAATCAAAGAGGGACGGGGGTGGGTATCTTTTTTGATTTTTCCAGCAAGATTCTGGAAAATCTCCAAGCCGATCTAAACCATCGTTTTTGGAACTTTTTAGTCGAATCTTTCGATCTTTCTCCAGAAGAGCGCTTAAGTCTCCTCCTTCCCTTTGCCCTTGAAAGCGGAAGGCTTTCCGTCCAGGGTGGCCTAAGGGCCACTCCCCGCATGGTGGCCCAGCTGGCGGAACTGTCTTATGGGAAGGTCCGCGAGATCTTTCATCCCCATGGAAAACTCTTGCGTTTCCGTCTCATCCGCTATCTGGCCCCTTCTGAGGCGCAACCCCTTCTTGATCGGGCTTACACCCTGCCTGAGGCCTTGCTGGATCGTCTCACTGGCCTCAGGCCGGTGTTGAAGGGAGCCAGGGAGATCCCGGTGGCCACCGAGGAAGTCTTTCTGTCTCAGAGTGAAGAGATGGCCTCTCTGGTGAAAGAGGCCCAAGAAAAAGGACAACCCTTTTTGGCCGAACTCATTGGTCCGGTAGAAACAGGGCTCTTGGTGGTGGAGGAAGTGCTCACCCTCCTCGGTCTTCGGGGCTGGGAGGTCTCCTTGGAAGGGATGGAAGAGGAGGACCTGGGCGAAATCTTGCGAGAAGCCCTTATGGAAGGCCGCGTCGTGGTCTTAAAGGAAGCCCGCCTTTCACCTGGATTGAAAGACCTTCTCCTTTCTTTGGGTTTCCTGGTCTTTGTCTTGAGCCCAAAGATCGTCGGTCTTGCCCCGCAAGCCTTCTTTCTCAACCCCCCTCCTCCCGCTCATCTAGAGGGGCTCTACAGGTCCTTCGGGCTTGAGGGAAGGCTTCCACTCCTTCCTCTTTCTCGTTCTCGACTCAAACTTCTCACCGGACAAAAAGGCCTCTGTGAGCTGGGCCTACTGTCGGAGATCAGGAAAAGGGCCCGCGACCTGGCCCTGGTCAGGGAACCCAGACGCCAGCTTTCTGACCTGGTCCTTCCCGCTCGGGAGAAGGAACTCCTTGAGCACCTCCTCTTGAGGATTCGAAAAAGGCATCTCGTACTCGAAGAATGGGGTCTTAAAAGGTTTGCCTATCCCCGCCTCGGGACGAATGTCCTGTTCGTAGGCCCTCCTGGCACCGGAAAGACCCTGGCCGCCGAAGCCCTGGCCCACGCCCTTGGACTTCCGCTGGTGGTGGTAGACCTGGCAGCGGTGACCAGTAAATGGGTAGGGGAGACCGAGAAGCATCTGCGCCAAATCTTCGAAGACCTGGTCTCTCCCGAGACGGTGGTGGTCTTTGATGAGGCCGAGGCCCTCTTCGGTCGCCGCGTGGAGGCCCGACAGGCTCAAGATCGTTACGCTAATCTTGAGGTCAGCTATCTCCTCCAGCGCATGGACGACCATCAGGGCCTCGTCATCTTGACCACCAACTTCCAGCCCGCCCTGGACGAAGCCTTTCTACGCCGGCTTGACCTGATCGTTCGTTTCCCATTCCCTGATGAAGAAGCCCGGGAGAGGCTTTGGCGCCGGTTCTTGGAAGAGCTTCCTGCCATCCGGGGTCTGAACCCGGCAAAACTGGCCCGAAAATACCGTCTAAATGGGGCCCAGATCCGAAACACCGTCCTCACCGCGGCCTACCTCGCCACTCAGACCGTAGGCCCCGCAGAGATAGAAAAGGCCTTGGAGCTTGAATTCGAAAAGCTGGGGGCCATGAGAGAAGAGAGATGAAGGGTTTGGCCACCAAAGAAAAGAAACCTCAGCGCGTGGAGCTAAAGGGGCGCCCGTCAAAGGAAGTCCTGACCCAAGTCAAGACCCTGGTCTCAAGCGGAGAGAGAGAAACTCTCCTCTTTTCCTATAGTCCCCTCTTCCAGGGCGAGATCGAAGTCAGGGGACGCCGGGCCGGTCCCTATGGACAGGGATTCCTCCCCCTCAAGGTCTCTTCCCTGCCTCTCCCGCCAGAGAGTCTTGGCCTTCGTCTCAAACTGGACCCAGCAGGCCTTAAAGGAGAGCTTGCCTTCCAGCAGGGAGGGAAATTCCTGAAGTTTCAGGAGCTGAACCGGGTCCTTGAACGATTTCCCCTGGCCTTGGGGGTTAAAGGGATCCGGGTTGTGGCTCGACCACAGATCGTCAATCACCTGACCCCTGAAGGAGAGCTCAGGTTTGCCGTGACCAACCTGGAATTTAAGGCCTTCAAAACCTTCACTGGCACCATGGACCTTAGCCTCTCTGATCAGGGCCCCAAGGTCAAAAGGGCCCAGGCCTGTTTTGACTTTAGCCCCACGGCCAAAGGCGAGATAGAACTCAAACCCGACAAACAGGGCTATCTCACCGGTCAAGTAAAGACCGAAGTAGAACTCGGAAAGGCCAAAGGTGAAGGGGAATTTGTCTGGGATCAAAAGGGTTTTCAGGGCCAGGGAAAAGTGGCCTACGAGGATGAGAAGTTCAGCGGCGAGCTCGATCTCAAAATGGCCACGGCCAACGAAGCCGAGGCCCTCTTGGCAGACAAGGTCCCGCGATGGCGTCCTCTGAAGAAACCTTACGCCTTCTTTGCCCAGGGGACCCTCACCTTTCACTTCACGGACTGGCTTACCGGACAGGCCATCGTGGTCATCGATCCCTGGGGGCACCTTACGGTCCAGGGTGAGATCACTCCAGAGGCCGAAATCGAGCTCTTTCCACAAAAGGAATATCGCAAACCCCTGCCCTCCCTTGAGGCCCGGGCTAGCTATGGCATTCCGGTGCTGGGCAACGTCTTCATCTTCATCGGTGTGGGACTCGAACTTTGGGCCGTCCTGGGGCCAGCCCGGTTTTATCACATCAAGGTGAGTGGTAAGTACTCCACGGACCCTCAGATCGCCAAAGACTTTCGTCTTGAGGGCTCTCTCAACATTTCTGCTGCTGCGGGCCTGGACGCCCGGGTCGAAGGCGGAGCCGGACTTGAGATAGCGGACCACGATCTCAAAGCCGGCGTGGGCCTCACTGGTCGAGCGGGGATCAAGGGCTACGCCGAAGCCACCCCAGCGGTAGGTTACCGGGAAAACCCCGAAACCGGCCGGGGAGAATTTTTTATCCGGGGGGAATTAGAACTAGGTGCTCGGCCATTCTTGGGGCTCTCTGGGGATTTCTTTATCGAGGTCGACAGCCCCTGGTGGTCTCCTCTCGGAGACAAGGAATGGCGCTGGCCCTTCCTCGACAAAGAATGGCCCCTCCCCGGGACTTTGGCCCTCAAAGCCGAAGTAGATTACGTCTTCGGTTCCCGAAAATGGCCAGAGATCCAGTTTGGCCAGGTGGACTTTGACCCCGACAAATTCGCAAGTGATCTGGTCCATCGGCGGGTCAAAAGCGGGCGCGGAGAGAAAGAGGCCCGGGGACGCTGGAAGGAAAAGAATAAGGCCCGCGTGGAGTCTTCCAAAGGACTCAAAGCCCCCAAGCAGGCCAAAAGTCCCCAAAAAGCCAGGGGTTCCAGGGCGTCGAAAGCCCCGAGGAGGTTTCGTCCCCGACGCAAGAGGCTTAAGCCCCCTCGAAGACTGGAAGCACTCCGTCAGAAGTCACTCCAGAAACGAGCCAGGAGGCGGGCTGAGAAGGGAAAGAAAATCCCCAAAAAGGCCAGAAAAACGGCCCAGAGACTCGATCCGCGTCAAAGCCAGATCCTCAAGGAGATAAGAGAGGTCTTCGCAAGAGAGAAGGAGCCCCTTTCCATCCGTCGGATGTCCCGGCTGGTAAGGTCCCTTAAACGGAAACACAAGCTGAAAAGCCTTAAGGTCAGGATCAAAGGTGAGAAATATCACATATTGGCCAGATTCAGTCCGGAACAGGAAGTAGCAGAGGGAAAGGTCAAAAAGACCATCGCCCTTTTTACTTCTGAACCAAAGTGCGAATCCCCTTACGAGATAGTCAACCACGAATTGATATTTAGAAGGTTTTTCTTGCCAAAGGCCAAATATTACAGCCAAAAAGACGGAACATACTTCTATCGTCCGTATTTCAGAAACAAAAAGATCGACATCGAAGTCACTCATCCTAAGAAAAGGGACGAAAACGAGCAGAGAAAGATCTGGAAGGAGAAGCTGGAACAAGAGGCCCGAGAAAACATTCGCAAGATCCTTCTCAAGCAAAAAGAGCCCCAGAAACTCTCCCTTGAAGAAATAATGAGACACAATTGGCACGTCTTTCCCTCCTGGGGACGCAATTGTCAACTCACCTCCTACGACGTGGATCACATCGTGGAGATAGCTGTTGGGGGAGCGGGAGATCAGCTTCAAAACATGGTTCTTTTTGGCCGCCGAGCCAACCGTTCCAGTGGAGGGGCCTTTGCCGCCTACTTTCGGGCGATGCGGGCACAAAAGGACCTCTTCCCGGAAATCTCAAAAGTCCGTCTTAAGAAAGAGGCTGGTGAGGAAGTCTATCTCGGCCGGGGAAAGGTCTCACGGGGACCACTGTGGACCGCTGAGGAGATAGCAAGCGGAGAACACATCAGAAGGTGTCTGAAGGCCCTTTCCCGAAAGGTGGGGGAATCCTCATGAACGGAATAATCGCAGACCTAGGGGAAACTTTGATCAGTCTCCTGAGAGAAGGGTTCAAGGGGACGATCCCCAACCCCGAGGAAAACATCGTCCTTTCCTCGCCCGGTGACTTGGGACCAGGGGAGAGTCCGAGGTTGTGCCTTTTCCTTTACGATCTCAAGGAAAACGCTTCCCTCAGGAACGCAAGCCTTCCCGAAGAAAGGAAGCTTCCCCCTCTCGTACTAGATCTTTACTTCATGCTCACCGCCTACGCCCCTTCCCGCCTTTCCGATCGTACCGCAGCCACCCTGGAGGAATACGAGCTTCTGGGACGGGCCATGGCCATCTTCCACCAGCATCTCATCTTGAGAGACCCCCATCTGAGAGGCTCCCTCGCCGGCCAGGGACTCGAGTTCCGCTTCTTCCTCCACCCCCTTCCGGTAGAAGAGATGGCGCGCATCTGGAACGCCTTTCATACCAAACCCTTCAAACTCTCGGTGTGTTATCTCCTGACCCCCGTGACCATCGAGACCCCGAAGGAAGAGATCCGACCTCTTCGTGAGATCTCCCTGGAGATGGAGGTCGAGAAATGAAGATCATCCGACCGGAGTTGGTCTTGTTACTCAAAGACGCCTATACCAAAGAGTCCCCGCGGCTGTCCTACGAACTATCTCTCCATCCTTCCGAAGGACTGCACGGTCAAAACACCAGGGGGTATCATCTCTTTTATCACTTGCCAGGCCGGGAATTGCTCATCTCCGTCAGAAGTCCCTATTACTTGCCATTAGAAAAATCCCTCTCCCTGCCCGCGGAAGAACCCCTGGTCTTCGAACTCTGGCCCAGAGAGATCTACCCCTTCCCGAAGGGGGCCACCTTGATCCTGGGTCGTTTGAAGCGGAGAAACGGGCAAGAGGTGCCCGAGGCCATGGTGGAGATCAGGACCCTCTTTGAAGAAATCAAAACCCGAACCGATACCAAGGGCTGTTTCGTGCTTTTCCCTCGCCGCGTGGAAGGACAACGCCTCATCAGACAGGGAAACAAGCTCTTGTTGCCAGGTCCCAGAGGGGGAAAGCGTCTCCCCCTCAAGGTGAAGGTTCCGGGGTTGAGACCGGTAACGCATCGTCTCATCTGGCCCGTGGGGAGGGTCACCAAATTAGAAATCGAGGTAGGATGATGATGACCCTTCCTTTACTCAAGGTCGCCTTCCTCTTCAGCCTCATCTTCTACCTTTTGCTGTGGATCGCAAGTCGTCCGTTTTTTCTGGCAGGCAAGGTTTCAGGGACCAATCTGGTCCTGATCGCAGCCATGCCCTTTTTCATCTATCTCGCGCTTTATCTGCTGGAAAACTCCTCGGTCTTTCAAGCCAAGACCCCATTTGGAGAGATCAGCTTTCGAAAGGCAGCCCAGGAGTTGCGCATGGCCGAGGCCGTACTCAAACTGCCCATGGTTCCTTTCGAGGAGGCGCGCCTAGCCAAAGGGGCCCCGTTTGAGCCCAAACAATACGTCCCGGTCCTCCTGAGGGAGCGACCTGTGTGTCTGACCCTCACCCTCGGGCGTGTCTACGAAGAAAACATCTTGAAAGAATACCTCGATGTGCTCGAAGGGTTCTCTTTTTTCAAGTACGTGGTCTTCCTCGGAAAGGAGGAGCGCTTCGTCGGTTTCCTGCCAGCCAAAGACTTTCATAGCCTCTTCACTCTCTTCGGACCCAGGATCATAGCCCTCCTTCGGTCTCAGGATTTTGCCATCCAGACCGATCCCAGCGAAGAGCTCAAACGCTTCCTGGCCCTTGAGACGCAAAGCGTAAAGACCCAGACCACCGCCGATAAGGTCCTGGCCTTGATGGAAGAAAAACATCTCAAGGCCGTTGCGGTGGTGGATGAAAAGGGTCGTTTTGCCGGTATTACCGAGGCTGAAGACCTTCTCCTCCTCATCGTCAACCGTTTGTTGGCCAAAGAGAGGGCTTCCTCAAGCCAAAAACCCAAATAAGGAGGTCAAAATGCCAGAATATCTAGCACCCGGGGTCTACATTGAAGAAATCGAAATCGGGGCCAAGCCCATCGAAGGGGTAAGTACTTCCACGGCCGTCTTCCTGGGACGCACCGAACGGGGGCCTACCGAGCCCACCTTGATCACCAGTCTTACCCAGTTTCACCAGCTCTTCGGTGGTCCTTTCTCTTTCGAGGCTTCCCAGCAGGAAGTCACGCCGTACCTCCCTTATGCCGTGGAGGGGTTTTTCCTAAACGGGGGAAAGAGGTGCTTTGTCTGCCGCACCCTCGGAGACGGAGCGACTCAAGCGACTTTCACCTTCGACCACGAGGACGGACCTACCTTTTCGGCGCTCTCTCCAGGCAGCTGGGGAAACCGTCTTCTGGTCGTAGCCCGGCCCAGCGAAGAGAACGCAGAAAATATTGAAACCTTTGAAGTCTACCTCCTCCCCCCTGGAACGGATCTTTCTCCTCTGCTCGGAAACAGCCAGCAAAAGGCCTGGTTTCGGCAAGAAGAAGAAAACTTGGTGATCAACTTCGATCCTGTTGTCTTGAAGCGTCTTCTGGACAAGGCCCGGGTCAAAGAGGTCTATCCTTTCGATGCCAGCCAGCTCAAAGACCAGCTGGAAAGGAACTCCCTTCTCATCCGAATGGAAAAGGACCTGCCAAGCGACTTCTCCCCTGGACTCTATCTCCTGGGAGGCGGAAGCGAAGGGGAACTCAAGCTTGAAAACTACACTTCTTTCTTCGAGACCCTGGCCAAGACGGAGGAAATCTCGCTGGTTTACGCCCCTTATGAAGAAGGGGTTTACGAGAGCCTGATCCCCAGGTTACTGGCCCATTGTGAGGGGCTGATGGATCGCTTCCTGGTCATCGATCCGGCTCCCAACCAGAAGCCCAATGATCTCCTCCAGAATCCTCCCCGGGATCGCTGGGAGAGCAAATACGCGGCCTTTTATTATCCCTGGCTTCGGGTTTACGACCCCTTGAGCCAGGGATTGAAGGAGGTCCCTCCCGGAGGGCACGTCTTGGGGGTCTTTGCCCGCACGGATACCGAACGCGGGGTCCATAAGGCCCCGGCCAACGAACCGATTCGGGGAGTAGTGGGTCTGGCCTACGTGGTGGGAAAGGGCGAACAGGAGACCCTCAATCCCAAGGGCATTAATTGCATCCGCGCCCTGCCCGCCCGTGGCATAAGGATCTGGGGAGCCAGGACTCTGTCTTCAGACCCTTTGTGGAAATACGTAAACGTCCGGCGCCTTTTCATCTTCCTGGAAAAGTCCATCGAACGCGGCGTGCAATGGGTGGTATTTGAACCCAACAGTCCGCGGCTTTGGGCCCGGGTGCGTCAGACCATCTCCCAGTTTCTGACCAACGTCTGGAAAGACGGGGCCCTCATGGGTACCACCCCGGAGGAGGCCTTTTTTGTCAAGTGTGACGAAACCACCATGACCCCCAACGACCTGGAGAACGGACGCCTCGTCGTCCTGGTGGGAGTGGCCCCGGTAAAGCCAGCAGAATTCGTCATCTTCCGGATCGCCCAGTGGTCCGGAGGAAGTGAAGTCACTGAATAAAGGAGGGTATCATGCCTGTTGGACAGAGAAAGGATCCCTATCGCAACTTTCGTTTTCTGGTCGAGATCGACGGCATCGTCCAGGCTGGTTTCAGCGAGGTCACCCTCCCGGATAGCACCCAGGACGTGGTGGAATACCGTGAGGGAAGCGAACCCCCAGTACTCAGGAAGCTGCCTGGACTTGCCAAGTTCGGAAACGTCACCCTCAAGTGGGGCGTGACAGATTCCCTGGAACTCTACGAATGGCGACGTTTGGTGGAGACAGGCAAGATAAACGAGGCCAGACGCAACGTGGCCATCATCGTTTTAGATGACGAAGGTCAACCCGCTGCGCGCTGGGAATTCTACGAGGCCTGGCCCAGCAAATACGACGCCCCAGACCTCAACGCCAAGGGAAATGAAGTGGCCATCGAAACCCTGGAAATCGCCCACGAAGGGATGAAACGCACGGCCTAAGGAGTAAGCCATGTTACAGACCGAGTTCGAATTCACCTTGCCCAAGGGTTACGTAGACGAAGAGGGGAGGCTGCATCGTCAGGGGATCATGAGGCTGGCCACCGCTGCCGACGAAATCCTGCCCATGAAAGACCCTCGGGTTAAGGCCAATCCCTCTTATCTTACGGTGATTGTGCTCTCGCGAGTCATCTTGCGTCTGGGAGATCTGCCGGATGTAAATCCCAGGATCATTGAGGGGCTCTTCCTCGAGGACCTCCTGTATCTCCAAGACCTCTATCAGCGGATAAACGGTGGCGGTTCCTTCATTCTCAAGACCAAATGTCCCCACTGCGGTGAAGAGGTCGAAGTGGAGGTGACCAACCCGGGGGAATAAAGGGCTACCCTCTGGAGCGCCTTTATGAAGAACTCGCTTTCTTGGCCTATTACCTCCATTGGGGGTACCACGAACTCCTCAATCTGGATCATGAGGAAAGGAGACGCTGGTGTCAGGAAATAAGCCGTTTGAACCAACGTTTAAACCAGGAAGAAAGGCGCCGGGGGTAGCCCGTCCCCTCAAGCTCCTCAGGAGAACCAGGCTCCGCTTCTTGGCAGAGAGCATCTGGCGAAGACACCGGATGCTTCGGGGGAGGTGGGCCTGGTTTCCGCTCCTGTGGCGAAAACCCGTCACCTTTCCCCAAAATCTTCAAACCATCTTCTCTCTCAAGGCCTCTTTCAGCCTGAGGATCAACCTGTCTCATGCCCCAAAAACCGAAAAGGCTGTTCCAAGACCCCATCTTTCAGTTTGGAAGGTCTCCATTATGACCCTTTCAAAAAGGTCCAACGGAGCCCTTCTCAAAGGTCCTTCAAGGCCCGAGGTCTTTCCAGAGCCCCTCCTTTTTGAGGCCATCTGGCCAAAGACCTCAAAGAAGGAGGCCGTCATCCTCAGGGAGGTTTTCCGAGAAAGTTCTGGCCGGAGGGAAGAGAGGATCGTGGCCCAGCCCTTCTTTCTGAGCCTCCTCGGAACTCCAAGCCCTCGGGCTTCCTTGATCCGCTCTCAGGAGAAAAGGCCCCTTTTCTTCAAAGGACACCCCGGAAACAAACAAAGGACGCTTTCCGAAAGACAGGGGCTGATCCTCTTTGAAAAGACCCGTCAGGAGGTCCTTGCTGAAGCGCTTGTCGAAGCGCGGAAGGATTTCTTCTTCCTACGGTGGCACAAAGAAAAAGGTCCTCTCTCAGCCTCTTTAACGCAAGAGACCAGAGACTTCTATCAGAGGGATTCTTTGTTTCCTGAAAAGGCGTCTTCGAAAGACTACCGGTTGGAAGAAAGCAGGCATCATTGGGCTTCTGCGGTCTTGATCCATCGCCAGGTCCACAGCAAATACCTTCCGGACAAAGGAAGCCAAAGAGAAGAAAGGGCAGAGCTCTCCCGACAGGAGATCTCCGGACCTACCAGTCTGGCCTTCGAGAAGGCAAGGGAAACATTTTCACTTTCACCCAAAGAAATCCGGCTCCTCACGGAGGCGCTCTTCGAACCACTTCTTGAGCGCTGGCGGAAGGAGCTTCAAAGAAGGGGGTATCTCCATGTTGGCTTCCCGTAAGGATCCTCTCTTGGGCCACCGGTTTCTGGTGGAATGCGACGGCCTTTTGGTGGCCGGGTTCCAAGAAGTCTCTGGGTTGGAACTCACCCTTGAGGTAGAGGAAGTAACCGAAGGTGGAGTCAACGACCTGGTCTATCGTCTTCCCAAGGGGCTCAAAGCGGGAAACCTGGTCCTGAAACGGGGCATCTCGCGAGCTGAACTCTGGGAATGGTTCCATCAGACCAAGAAGGCCCTGGCCTTCCAGGAACCACTGGAGACCAAAACCATTTATCTCGTTCTCCTGGACGCAGCCGGAGAAGAGGCCTTACGGTTTGCCCTCTCTGGGGCCTATCCCGTGAAATGGACTGGCCCGGAGCTCAAGGCTGACACCGCCAGCGTGGCCCTTGAGAGTCTGGAAATCGTCTACAGCGGCATAGAGAGGGTTTAAATGCCAAGTAAAGCCATCCTGAAGATCCTGAATGGGAAGTATGCTGGTGAAGAATTCGTCTTTGACTTCAACCCGGCGGAATACACCGTAGAAACCGGAAACCGCTTCCAAGTGGTAAACTTTCCCGAGCTCTCAAGTCCTTTGCTCCAGTTTGTAAGCGGAGAAGGAGAAAGTCTTTCCTTTGAATTCCTGCTGGATGACACCCTGCGTCCTGGTCCGGGGTCCAAAGATCCCCTGTGGAAGCGTCTCTCTCAGCTGGAAAAGGCCCTGGCCGTAGATCCAAGCCTTCACGCCCCTCCTCTGGTCTCCTTCCTGTGGGGACGGGAAGTACTTCCCAAGGCCGTGGTGGAAAAATTGAGCAAACGCTTTGTCCTTTTCAACGAACAGGGCTGGCCAGTAAGGGTGCGGCTGTCGTTGACCTTGAGGCGTTATATCTCACCCGAAGAACAGAAAGAGGCCCGAAGCCCGGAATCCACAGATGTAAGCAAGGTTCATCTCCTCAAAGAAGGAGAGAACCTCTTCTTGATCGCGTATCAGGAATACGAAGACGTCTCGGCCTGGAGACTCATCGCCCGGGAAAACGGACTCCGCGACCCGCTTTCGGTCCCGGTTGGCACGCTTCTCAAACTACCACCAAGGAGAAAGGGCCGTGAGTGAAAGAGATTTTTATGCTCCGGGTTTCTCCTTAAAGATTGGGGGGCAGGACCTGTCTCAGATCGGTTTCATCGTCCAGAGACTGACCGTGGAACAGTCCGTCGAAGCCGCGGCCCGGCTCAGTTTTTCACTTTTCAGGGCTGGCACTGAGAAAACCCTGGCCCATTGGCTCGAAGAAGCTCTGTCCTTGCTCAAGCTGGGGCTCCTGGTGGAGGCCTGGGCAGGTTACGGAGGGAAACGTCTCCTCATCTTCAAAGGATGTCTGACTTCTTTTTCTTACGCCTTTTCCGTGGATTCCGTGGGAGAGATACAGGTTGAGGCCCAGGATTTTCTCTTCCTCATGATGAAGAGAAAGGCCCTGCGCTCAAGGGGTCAGGATGGTTTCAGCGAGGTTTACGACCACGAGATTGTCAAGCGCCTCCTCCTCCATTATCCGAGCTTTGAAAAGCAGGACATCGATCAGACTTCGGTCAAATACCCCAAAGTTCAGCAAAAGAAAGAAGAGCATGACTATCAATTCTTGAAACGCCTGGCCGAAAGGAACGGCTATTTCCTCTACGCGCGGCTGGACCAACAGGAAGAAAAGTCTGTCTTCTGTTTCCAGAAGCCCCGGGATAAGGCTGGTGGTGAGGTCAGGGGCCACGAACTCTCCTTCGGTCGCGAGCTCCGCTCCTTCAGCCCCCAATTCAGTCTCACCCAGGTGGTCACCAAGGTGGTGGTCCGAGGTTGGGACCCCAAAAACAAGAAGGAGATCGAGGGACAGGCCGAACTTCCAGCAGCGGAACAAAGACGCTTGGAGGAGGCCAATTTCATCGACCCCCTGATCCTCGAAGTGCACCAGCCCGTAAGAGACCGAAAGGAGGCCGAAGAGAGGGCCCGGGCACTGCTTTTCAAACATCGCCGCCTGCTTGAAGCCGAGGCCGAAACCCTGGGTCTGACGGAGCTCCAAGCCGGAGACCTGGTGAAAATCAGGGGCCTGCCGTCCTGCACCGGCCCTTACGGACTGGATCTTTGTCGGGTCTATCTAGCCCATCAGGTCACCCATCAGATCGGAGAAACCGGCTATCGTTTGCGTCTAAAACTAAAGGAGGTCATGGCCCTTCCATGATGAACCCAGCGGATCTTGAAGAAAAACTAACCGGCGTCTACGTAGCCATCGTTACTGACAATCGCGATCCCGAAGAACTTGGGCGGGTGAAGGTGACCTTCCCCTGGAGAGGGAGTCGCGAAGAGAGTTTCTGGGCCCGGGTGGTGTCTTTTGCCGGCGGAAAAGGAGCCGGGGCCTTTTTCCTGCCGGAAGTCGGAGACGAGGTACTGGTAGCCTTTGAAAACGGAGAGCTGGAGTTCCCCGTGGTTCTGGGGACCCTCTGGAACGGAGAGGACAAACCACCTTTTGAAGAGGGACGCCGCCTCATTCGCTCCCGGACCGGACACGAAATGATATGGCACGACCAGAAGGGAGAGTTGACCCTGCGTTCTGCTAAAGGACGGGTGATCTCTCTCAAGGACTCCGGTGAGATCTCTATCCGTGATCCCTCGGGCAACGAGATCGTCTTCACGGAGAATCCACCCACCGTCAAGATCAAAGGAAACTTGAAACTAGAGATCGAAAGTCAGGAGATCAGCCTCAAAGGATTGAAGGTCGAGATCTCGGCCGACACCCTTCTGGTCCTTCGTGGAGGACTGGTCCAGATCAATTAGGAGGAGACCATGCAGCTGGCACGCTTTGGAGATCTTTCTACTCACGGAGGAGCCCTTTCTCCCCCTGTGGCGTTTACCGTTCTGGCGGGAGGGAGTCCGGTGGCTGTCCTGGGCAGTCTCCATCTCTGCCCGCAGCCCTATCATCCTCCAGGGCCCCTGACGCCTTCGGGAAGCAAACTCCTGGTGGAGAGTCTGCCTGCTGGAAGGACCGGGGATTTCCTGCCCTGCGGAGCGCAAGTGATGGCCAGTCTCAACGTCTTGGTTGGAGGTTGAGAGATGGAGAGGGATTTTCTGGGTTGTGGTTGGGCCCATCCTTTGAGACTTGAAGAAACCGAGGCTCAGGTCAGGAGACTGAAGCTGGCCTGCGGGCTCAAGAGCATCGAGGAAAGCATCCGTCTCATCCTGAGGACCAGACCCGGAGAGAGGCCCAGGCGGCCGGAGTTCGGCTGCGGGGTGGAAGACTTGCTCTTCAGCCCCATCAACACCGGGCTTCTGTCACAGGTAGAACAGAGGGTAGAGGAGGCCCTGCGCCGCTTTGAACCCCGCATCGAAGTCGAAGAGGTCAAGGCTCGAGCAAGGGAGGGACGCCTTGAAGTCGAGATCTTCTATCGCGTCCGGCAGACCAACAGTCGCCACAACCTGGTCTACCCCTTCTTTCTGGAGGAAAAATGAAGGGCTTTTCTCAAATGGAACTGGATCAGACCTTACGGATGGCGCTAGAAGCGGCCCTGGCGCCAGAAAGGTTCTCCCCCGAAGAGGATCCCGTGGTACGGGGACTTCTCGTGTTTCTCACCCGGAGGTGGGAAGAAGCCCGAAAGACCCTGTTTCAACTTCCGGAAAAGACCCTGTTTGAGTTTTACCAGCGCTTGGGGGCGCGGGTTCCGGACCCGAGACCCGCGCGTACGATGGCGATCTTTGATCTTTCCCCCAAAGCTAAAGAACCTCTCGTCCTTGAAAGGGGTTTTCTGCTCGGTGCCGGAGAGCTGGTCTTTGAAACCGAAGAAGAGATCTTGGTTCTGCCCGGTGGTTTCAAAAAGGCCCTTTTCTTCATACCCGACGCCCCCCTCCTTTCCGAAGCCCGAGAAATCCTGAACGGACAACCCCTGAATCTGGGAGAACTCAAGGCCCATTTCCTCTTCTCCCTTAAAGCCAGGATTCCCTTAGATGACCTCTGTCCCGGGGAGACCTTTGACCTGGAGCTGGGAGAGGTCGAAAGGGACCTCACGCTTGAGCTCCAGGGAAAAGGGCGGACGTGGTCCCTTTTTCGAGAAAGAAACGGCCTTTTCAAGGTACCGGAAGAGGCCCTTCCTCTGGAGGACGACCGGGGGCCCTTTTTCTGGCTCTCCATGCTTTCAAAACGCCCCCTTCCTTTCCGGGAACTTTCTCTCATACCTGGTGAGCGAAAGGTGACCCATCTCTTTGTAGGAGATCGACCTTTGAGCCCGGGCCTTCCGGTCTATTACTGGATCCCTCCCCTCTACGGTCTGGAACACCTGAGCGTGGAATCCCTGGCTCAAGTGCTTTACCCCTCGGAGGAGCAGAGGTTTTCCCTCAAGAATCCCTTTGGTCTTCCACCCCTTCCGGGGTTGAGTCTCTACCTGGGAGGGTTCTGGTTGCTCCCGGGAACCAGATGGCGTCTTGAAGGCGTGAACCTCCAGAGCAGCCATCTCTGTCTGGAGTATTTCGACGGAAAAAGCTGGAGGGCCTTTGAGAGCTCCGTGGAAGTCACCTTTCCACCAGAGGTCAAACCCTGTGTGGTCAACCAGATCCGGGCCCGCTGGCTCAGGGTTCGTTATGTGGGACCTCTCACCACCTTTGGCGAAGAAGGGCCTCAAGATTATTTCCTCAACTTCACGGTCCACCCCAGCCAAGAAGACCTACCTTTGAAGGAGATCTTTGTTTCCAATCTAGGAGAAGAGACCCGGGTCCTCCCCCAACAGGTCCCACACTACGGACTCAAGACGAAAGAAGCGGCCCTTTTTCTGGCCTTGGAAAAGGCCTTTCCCGGAGGACCAGTCAGTCTCTATTTTTCCGGAAAAGCCCCCAGAGAGATCTTAAAGCGCCTGGAGGTCTCCACAGAAAGTGGCTTCTTGCCCTTGGCCTTTGAAGACACCACTTGTGGCCTGAAAAGGGCGGGACGGCTCAAGTTCTTCCTCCCCGAAGACCTCTCTTCCCAGGAAGTCTTCGGCCAAGAAGGGGTGTGGTTGCGTCTGGTGTTTGAGAAAGAAGGGGCCCATGAACTTGAGATCCGAGGGCTTTTCTTAAACGCCGTACCAGTAAGGGAAGGCCAGAGTCTGTTTCTGAGGGCCCAAAGCCGGGGTCTGCCAGGGGAGAGTTTCTCTCTCAAACCCTTGGTGGAAGAAGTTCGGGTAAAGGTGGGAGGCCGTTCTTATCAGGTAGTAGATGACCTTACCAGCTACGGGCCGGAAGACGAAGTGGTGGCCCTTGATCCCGAAACAGGTCTCCTCTTCTTTGGAGACGGTCTGCACGGGAGGATACCCCCCTTGGGGGCCCCCATTGAAATCCATTACCGGTCCCATCACGGCGCCCAAGGTAACCTCCCTCCCGAGAGTCTTGAGGGCCCCCTCTCTTCCCTGGCCTTCCTGGAAGGGGTTCGTCAGCCGGAACCCGCGGTGGGAGGTAAGGACCGGGTTGAGGACGCCCTTGTCCTGCGTCGATTACCCAAGGTCATGCGCCATCGCCAAAGGGCCTTCACCTCCCCGGATCTTGAAGATCTCCTCCGGGAGGAAGACGAGATACACCGCCTCTTTTTCCTGGTCCAAGGAGGAAGGCTCGTCCTCTACGTGTTGCCCTTTGCCAAAGACCCCACCCCTCTCGTCTCAGAAGGACTAAGGGAGAAGATCCGGGAGAGGTTGGAACCCGTCTTGCCCCTAACTCTCCGTGACTTTGAGGTAAACGACCCTCTTTACGTACCACTTGACGTCTCAGTCGAACTCCTGGTGGCAAGTGGAGTCTCTCCGAGAAGGGCCCTTGAAGTGGCCCGCAAGGCCCTTGAGCGCTTTCTCCATCCGGTCACGGGAAACTTCCAGGCCGAAGGTTTTGCCTTTGGTCAACTGCCCATGCTCTCGGATTTCTACCGTCTCCTGCAGGAACTTCCTGAAGTTCGGGCCGTGAAGAGACTCGCTGTCATGGCCAGGGTAAAGGGAGAGAGGAGGCCCTATCGGGAAGGACGCCCGCCCAGACTTCCAGCCTTTGTCCTCCCAGCCCCTGGAGAATTCGTTATCCAAGGAGAACCGGATGAAAGTCAAAGTCCCAAGTCTTGACGTAGAGAAATTCGAAAGTCTCTGGGAGAAGGCCCTGGCCGAGCTTCCAGGCCTCACCGAGGAATGGACCAATTACAACCTGGCTGACCCCGGTGTGGTAACGGTGGAATCGCTCCTTTTTCTGCTGGACGTGTTCTACTGGCAGCTCGATTTCTTCGGAGAGGAGGAAGTCAAGGCCCTGAAGTCCCTTGTCGGGACGGAAGAGCTTTCTCTCTGGTGGAAGAGACACCTCGGCCCCCATACCGGGGTCTCGGCCCAAGATCTGGCTCAGCTGGTGAGAGAAAGAGGGGGGTTCGATCGGGCATATGTCTATGCGGACCACGAAGAACGCCTGATTCGCGTCATCGTGGTCAAAAAAGAAGGACTTACCCTCCAAGAGCTCCTCAGGCTGGAAGATGAACTCGAAGACCTGCGCCCCCTTACCATGGATCTTGTCCTCCTGCCACCGGAAGAAACGGGGTTTTCTCTCCGTCTTTGGCTCTATCCTTTGGCAGGCTATGGAAGAGAAACCCTCAAAGAGGCCCTGTTTCAGGCCCTTGAGCGCTATCTTTCCCCGGTGGAAGGGCTGAACGGACAGGGATGGCCTCCTGGAAGGGCCCTCTATCTTTCGGAGATCCTGGCCTGTGGTGAGAAAGTCCCGGGGGTGGATGGCATAGCCCGGGTTTCAGTGTCGGTCTATTCCCCGGGAAGCTTTGACGGGCAAAAGATCAAACCTGGCCGAAGACGCTTTCCCAAACTGATTGACCTTGAAATCTCCTTGCTTGAAAGGGAGGAGGAGCCATGTCTTTAAGAGTCTTCTTCAGGAGCGCCCGGGAGCTAGCCCCCAAAGAGGGGTTGATCCTTGAGGACGACAGCCTCCGTTTACCAGAGAAGACCTGTCTGCGGTTAAAACCCCTGGTCTCATTGAGGCTTCCAGCCAGGGTGATTGATGCCGAAAGGACTCCCTGTGACGAACTCCTCCTCCTCACGAAAGAAGGCCTCTTCTGCGTAAGGAATGAGATTCCGGTCTTTCTGCTCTCCATAAGAGGAGAAGCTCTGGCTGTCTTTCCCGGAGGGGTCTTCGTGGTGAAGGAAGAGGAGGCCCTTGTCTTTTCTCTGCCGGATCTCAGGCTCCTTCAACGTTTTCCCGTGCCGAGAAAGGAATTCCTTTCAGCAGCGGTCAGACGCAAGAGACTCTATCTCCTTACGAGTGAACACGAAGTCCTGGTCTATACCCTTGCCGGAAGGTTCCTCACCAGCGTCCGTGTTCCGGCTCCCTACCGGGCCCTTAAGGCCTCGGGGTTCCTCTACTGGTTCGATGGAGAAAACGTCCTCTTCGGACGAAAGAAGACCCCTCTGAAAGATAAACCCTCTGGAGAGCTCTTCTTCCTGCCGGGATTTGGAAGACCCTGGTTTCTGACTCCAGATGGGAAACTCTTTTACGGTGAACCTCTAGGATACGCCCCAGAGCAGGGGGCAGGTCTTTCTTTTGAACTCGAGGAGGAATTCTCCGGCGGCCTCCTTCTTCTCCTGGGCCAGGGACCCTTTTCCGTGTCTCTTTCGCCGGAAGAAAGGACCCTGAAACGCGTCTTCAAGCTCCCTCATTACACGGGAAGACTTACAGTTGGACTCCGGTTTTTCGAGACCTCTGTACTCCATGGAATAGTGGCCGTGCCTCCGGCCCGGGATTTCCTGTCCTTCCTCCCCGAGGCCTATCGCGAAGGGGCCGAGGAATTCCTCTTGCCCCTGCTCTCGGCCTTCAAGCTCTTCTACGGTGCCTTTCTCAAGTACAAAGAAGAATTCTTGGCCCGGGTCGCCACCAAGACCGGAGACCGGGAAGAGCTCCTTTTTCTGGCCCAGATGCTTGGATTCGATCCTCAGGGCTTGCCAAGACAGGACCTCGTCTCCTGGCTTTCGGAACTCCCCGGGATCTATCGGTTCCGGGGCTCGGTAAAAGGGATGAAGCAGGTGCTCCGCCTGCTGGCCGGGGAAAAGGCCTCCTTGAGAGAGGCCTTTCGGTGGCGAGAAATAGAAAGAGAAGGGGGCCCCTTCAGCCGGCTCTTTGGACGCCAAGGTGACCTCTTCGTAGTCTTCCTCAAACCACCCTGTCCCACCCATCGCTTCGCCCTCGTTAAGAAGACGGTGGAAGAATGGAGCCCCCTGGGGACGAGGCCCCTTGTGATTCGCCTGACGTTCCGTTTTGCCCTGGGAGAACCCTTGGTCCTGGGAGTAAACACGGCCCTTTGCCATCGAGATCTAAAGATCGGGGGCAGTCGTCTGGGACAAGACTCCTGGATCAGCAACCGGGGCTTGACGGGAAGGCTTAACCTGCGGGCCAGCTTGGCCCGAGAGACACAAATCTAGAAGGAGGAACCTATGTCTTTACCATCCAAGGTAACTCAAAAGTTTCCCTACGGACTGGAAAGGAACACCTATTTTTTTGGCAAGCTATTGACAGCTGAAGACTTCAATCTCGAGCAGGCCTATTTTCTGGCCCGGGAGGCCTTGCTCAACGCCTCTTTTTTCGGCCCGGGGATCATCACCGGGCTTGAGGTCACGGATTTCAAGGACCTGGGAAACAGGGTCTCCTTCACCCTGAAAGCCGGCCTGGCCCTGGATGCGCAGGGACATATTATTCTGGTGCCTCGGGATCAGGTCCTTGAGCTTGAAATTCCAACCCGCACAAGGCTTGGTCTCTTCCTTTTCTACGAAGAATGTCCCCGGGAACCCACGGTGACCGTGTGCGATCCCAAAGAGTGTCAGTACAACCGGGTGCGTGAGGGCTTTCGGCTGGAACTGGCACCAGAGAGCGGAGAAGGGATCAAACTGGCTGACCTGATCTTGCAGGAAGGAAGGTATCATCTCTTACCGGTCCGGAAACCCGATCTGGGACAGGCAGAGCTTCCTTCCTCAAGCCGGTTGCTCGATCTACGAGAAATCCTTGGGGTCCTCCTCAAACTTGCCGAAAGGACGCAGAGACTGGAAGAGGAGCTCTACCGCTTCCCGCGGTTTAGGCAAAAGGAATTTAATTTTCTTTACCGAATCGGCTCGAAACATCAGAGAATCGTTTATGGGAGTCCATCCTATCCGATCATCCAGGTCTATCCCTATTTGCCTTCTTTCTACGAGATCTCACCGGATAGACCGGACATAAAATACAAGGATCATCAAAAGGAAATTGAACGGGGCGAGATCTACCTTGTCCCTTCTCGAGTCAAGGACTTCCTTCAACCCCCTCCACGGGAACCCGTTGCCCCGATGGCCCCTTCGGCCCCCATCTTTCGGGTCCCGACCATCAGGAAGTTTCACTACATACGTCGCCTTTCTCCTCAAGTCAAATTAAAAGAAATGGTGGAACGGACTTCCCAACTCGGTATCAGATTCAAAGTGGACCCCCGTCTCTCTCTGGAAAAACCCCTGGCGGAGCTTGAAGACGCCTATCTTTATTCCTATCTCCATCCGGTCTTTGATGGGGGTCTCCTTTCCTATCTCTCGATCAATCTGAATATAAAGGAAAAAGAGGCGTTTTTTCACTTCGATTTTGAGGCCTTTCAGAAGGACGAACCCGAACTCTACGAATTCTTCAAGGAAAAACTCAAAGGCATCCTTTTCCGCCTAATCTTCTTGGTCCAATAGGAGGGAGTTATGTCTCAAGGATTTTTGGCCCTCATTTTCTCTGATCTCCATTTGGGAGAAGAAGACAGCATCTTTATGCAGATCCACCCCAAAGCCGGGGTCAACCGGAGCTATCTTAAGGCTCTTTACCAACATCTTTCAGGGCAGCTCAATGGTCAGGGGGTGCCTTATCTCATCCTGGCTGGTGACGCCCTGGATCTTTCGCTTGCCCGGCGCCGTGAGGCCTTTCCGGCCTTTAAGGTCTTTCTCGAAGAGATGAAGGACCTTTTCCACAAAGCCCTTATCTACCTGCCAGGCAACCACGATCACCATCTCTGGGTTGCTCTCCAGGAAGAGGCCCTTATCTTCCAGAAGATCCGCCAGGGACAGCCTGTGGAGCCCTATTATGACGCCCTGTGTCCTCGCCTCACCGAAGAGGGCCTTCGCATTCCAGGACGCAAGATAAGTGAGCCCTTCGGCCGCAAGACCTTTCTCTATCATTTGCTTCCCGAAGACTCTCAGGACAAGGGTTGCGGACTCCTGGTGGCCTATCCCAACCTCTACGTGGAGGTCGGCGAAGCCCAGGTACTCGTGACCCACGGACACTTCTTTGAGGAAACCTGGACCCTGTTTACCGATGTCCTCAAAAAATCCCTGGCCAGAATGGGACTGCGACGTCTCAACTTCAAAAAACTGGAACAGATAAATTCCCCTTTTATCGAGTTTGGTTGGTACTCTCTGGGCCAGGCCGGAGAGTTGAGCCGACTGATAGAACGTCTCTGGGACGAACTCCACGCCGGAGGACCAGGACCCATCACCCAGGGAATCCTCGAAGACCTTTTGAGATATCTTGAGGAAAAGATCACCTGGAAACCGCATCCCCACCATGGTCTACTCGGTCGTCTGGAAGAAGGGCTGGCCAATCTGAAAGAAAGATTCTTCGAGATCGGCTCCGAAGTCGCTTTGCGGCTGTTCTTGGAGATAGCCGAAAAGGTCATCCTTCCGGCCCTGGTGAGCGAAGAAGTGGCTCCCAAAGGTTCTCGGCTGAGACACGCTCCCAAGATCCTGTCTGATCCCAAGAGCCGGAGAAGGATAGCGGACTACCTCGAGATGGCCCTCCCGGCCTTCGAAGGGCTGAAGGCCCTTGTTTTTGGCCACACGCACGTGCCCTTTGTCCAGGGAAAGATAGAGATTGATACCCCCTCTGGACCAAGAGAAGTTACCTGTTTCAACACCGGGGGCTGGGTAACAGATGTCTACGATGCCGATCATCTCAGCACCGCCAAGCCCATGGTCTTTGCCCTTTCGGCCCAAGGGATAAGGCCTCTTGATGTCCCGTGGCCAGGTTATGAAGAGTTCGAAGAAGTCCTGGAAGGAATCAAAGAGGAATCAGAAGCAAGAAAAAGGGTAAAAGAACTCATCTGGAAAAAGCTTTCTTGACATGGGGAGGCTTTTTGGCCAAAAAGAGAAAAAATTTTCCCGGAGGTCTGACCGTGCGTCTGGTCGTCTTCTTTTTGATAATGCTGGCTTTGAGGGCCAATGCCATGGCCGAGGACCCAGATCTCATCTGTTTTCTCTGTCATCAGGGTGAAGGACGTATCACCATCGAAGACAACCTCTTTCCCATCGTGTACAACCTGGAGCCTCCCGAGGTTTCGCTTGCCGCGGGGAACTTCTATTGGGTGAGTCAGGGTGACGCCCTGGGTCATAACGTCTGGGGTGTGGTAGCTCCAGACCAGACCCTGACCATGGCCCCTGGTGGCACCCAGACCCAGCAGGTCTCCTGCGCTGGCACTTACGGCTGTCACGGTTCCCGGGACTTGGGTCGTGATCTGGACGGAAATGGAATAGTCTCCAATTGGGAAGCCATCACCGGGGCCCATCACGAAGACGACGCTTGCCTCAAGCCCGAGACCCTTAATGTCTCCCTTCAAGGATTAACCGTGGGCACCAGCTATCGTTTTCTCCTGGGTATCAAAGGGATCGAAGACTGGGATTGGGAGCACGATCTTTCCCTCACCAGCCACAATTCCTATTTTGGTCTTGCAGACTACACTGTCACCGCAGAGACCATAAGCAGCCTGTGTGCCCGGTGTCATCCCAGTTTTCACGATCAGGGCTCCCTGCCAGGGGGGGACGGAGTGGGGATAGGAGGTGGTTCCTCGCCCTGGCTTCGCCATCCCACCGACGTGGTCATCCCCGACCGCGGGGAATATCAGAACTATCGGACCTACAGCCTCCTGGCCCCTGTGGGGCGGAGCGATCTCTATCAGGTAGATCCAGCGGTGGTCAACCCGGGGCAGGATGTGGTCATCTGTCTGTCGTGCCATCGGGCCCACGCTTCCCCCTACCCTAAGATCCTTCGCTGGGATTATCAAAACCATCCGGTTGATCCGGAAAAGGGGGGTTGCAACACCTGCCACACGGAAAAAGGGGCCCTTTACCTGGCCTCGGCTCACGCCCATCGGGATTACGGGACCAAACGATTGGAAGGATACGCGCGGGGCAACTGTGCCCACTGCCACGAAATGCATGCCAGCCTGAACGGGCAAGAACCCGCTCCCCAGGATGGCCCACACGGTTATCTACTGTTTGCCGAAAACTATCAGGACCAGGACCACGACTTTTGCTACTATTGTCACGGACCGAATTCTTTACAACAAGGTGGGCTTGAAAACCCGGTTTACGCTGCTCGCGCCTCGGGTCTCGACGTTGGTCCCAAGACCATCGCAGAGATGTTCACTGAGGAGGTTTCGCGCCACAATCTGTCAGATATCCTGAATCTCATCACCCAAAAATGGCCAGAACGTTTCCGTGAGACTTCAAATCCCTGTACAGGGTGTCACAATCCCCACGTGGCCAAGCGTCTCACCGTGGATCCTTTGGGCAGTCCCATCACCAGGGTCCTGCCACGAGAGAAAAACAACGTCTGGGGAGACGAAGAGACCGAGACCATGGCTTACTACACCGCACAGGAAGGCCTCAAATACCAAGCCCCGCTCAGGCCTGATGGAAGTTATGAGCCTGGGACCTCAAACGCTAACGGCTCCAAGATGGTGGATTACGCCACCTTCTGTACGGATTGCCACAATCCCGAGACCACCATTTACAGTAGCAGCCTGGGGCGAGAACTTCGTCCCATCGATTGGGAACACGAAAAACACGGCCGCGGTCTGGCTGACGGTGGCCTGGATACCAGAGAGCCTTACACCGACGGACTCGGCTATGTGGTCTCCTGTCTGGACTGTCACGAACCTCACGGATCAGGAAACGTCTTCCTGATCCGAGAGGCTGTAAATGGGGAGGAACTTCCGGGACGTATCACGAGTTTTGAGACCACGGATTGGACCAATCTCTGTGGGCGGTGCCACAGTGATGACAACGAATACATCCATCATTTGAGTCCGGATGCCCCCTATGTCAAACGGCAATGCGGCTGGTGTCACGGCCGAAGAGGGGGAGGGCCTGGTCACGGTGGAGGCCGTGGCCCGAGGCCCATTGCCTGTAGCAATTGTCACTTCCATGGTTCTGACGACTCTTGGGCCCCAGATTTTCGTGAGACCGGCCTCAGGACCTTCTAAAGCGGGGCAGGGAAGCCCCGCCCTTTCTAAAGGGGCACAACTTCCGAGACCGGGATCAACCCCCGTACGGCGTTTCCAAGGTAGACCTTCTCAGCACGTCTGAGATCCGCGGGGAAGAGTCTCCTTTCTTCACATTTGCCAGCATCAAGGAGGCTCTCCCTCAAGACCCCTGGAAGGAGACCTGCTGAAAGAGGCGGTGTAAAAAGACGGCCTCCTATCTGGAGAAAGAGGTTGGTGATGGTGCCTTCCGTCAGTTCACCGTCTTCATTGGTGAAGATAACGTCAAAGAGCCCGCGAGCCCGGGCCAGTCTCTGAAACTTTTCATACCAGGGACGTCTGGTGGTTTTGTGATAGAGAAAGCGTTCCCGTTTGGGAACCTCCCTTGAGGCAAGGCCCACGCGCCCGGTGGGAACCGACTGGGGCAGGGGAAAGACTTCTATTTTAAGACTCCCGTCTTCAAAAAGGAGAAGACGGATCTTGGCTTCGGAGCAAAGACCCCGCAGGACCCGATCGAGAAAGTTCTTCAATCTTTCTTCATCATAGGGGAAATCAAAGTATCTTGCCGAGCGCTCAAGACGCCTCTGATGATAAGGAAGAAGCCTTATGCCAACGCCGGGCTCAAAACGCATGGTCTCCACCAGGGCGAAAGGTTCAAAGGGTTCCAAGAGAAACCGTGCCTTGAGTAGACATTCTTCGTATTCCACCAGGGGCTCACTATCCCACACCACTCCCGAACCCAGTCCAAACTCCCCTTCTTCCCCTTGCAAGACCACGGTCCTGATGGGCACGTTGAAAACAAAATCCTGCGAGGGAGAGATGTAACCGAGGGCCCCGGTGTAGACCCCTCGGGGCTCGGCCTCCAAGTCTGCGATGATCTCCATGGTGCGCACCTTGGGCGCCCCGGTCACCGAGCCGCAGGGAAAGAGGGCCTGAAAAATGGAAAACAGATCCTGGTCAGAAAGACGACCTTCTATGGTTGAGATCATCTGAAGAACGGTTTCATAGCGTTCTACCTTGAAGAGTTCTCGCACAAAGACCGATCCCGGCAGACAGACTCGACCCAGATCGTTTCGCAACAAATCAACGATCATCACGTTTTCTGCTTGATTTTTGGGATCACTAGCCAACCAGGAAGAAAGGGCTTCGTCTTCTTCCAGGAAACGCCCCCGGGGAGCGGTCCCCTTCATGGGAGAAGTCCAGAGACGGGAACCTTCCCGTCTCAGGAAAAGTTCCGGAGAGAGGCTCACTACGGCAAAATGGGGTGTTTTTATGAGGGCAGCGTAGCGAACCTTTTGTTTGGGACGCAAGGCCAAATAAAGGTCCACTGGTGAGGCTTTGAGACGAAAGTGATACTTGAGGGTGAAATTGACCTGGTAAGTATCACCTGAAGCGATGAACCTCTTTATAGTGCGAAGGGCTCGGAGATACTCCTCCTGGGACATGTTGAGATGCAGTTCTTCAAAAGTCACCTCCGGGGGTTGATAGGGTTTGACAGGCCCCGCCGGCAGGATCTCTGGAGCTCGGAAGATCCCGAACCAGGCCAGAGGAGTCTTCGGAGGTTTGCGAAAACGGGAGATCAGCTTGGGTTCCAAAAGATAACCGGCCTCATAAGTCCAAAAACCTGCCAGCCAGAGCCCCTGTTTCAAGACCCGGTGCAGCCGGGCCCAAAACTCAGAACCGCTTTCACCGGGATGCCAAACTAGCTCGCCCACCGGCGAGGAAAAGAAAAGACTCCTTTGGTCTTCCCTCCCCTGACGACTGGATTCAAGAAAAACAAAGCTTTTGAGAGATGCCCTTTCCTTGAGGAAAGAATAAAGATCGAACCGGCTGGCATCGAGAAACTCCTCCCGCCACGGCTCCGCTGACATGCTCCCCTCTTTAACAAATTTTTATTCCCTGTCCAACGCGGAAGATTTGCTCTTTTCTTTACAAATCAAACCTTTTCAATTATTTTAGAAAAAATCTAACCAAAAAATTCCTTCAAAAGGAAAGCTCGATGAAGATTCTGGCCTTTCAAGGCAGTCCCCGGCGTGGAGGGAACACCGATCTCCTCCTCCAGGCCCTTCTGAGGGGGGCGCAGGAGAGTGGAGCCCAGATTGAGAAGTTCGACCTCTACCGGCTACGTCTAGAACCCTGTTTAGAATGTGGTCAGTGTGATGAGACCGGAGTCTGCGTGCTTTCTGATGACATGGAGATCATCTATCCCAAGCTTGATAAGGCCCAGGTAATCATCGTGGCCTCTCCCATTTTTTTCTATAACATTACCGCTCGCACCCAGGCCCTAGTAGAACGTTCCCAGGCTTGCTGGGTCCGAAAATACGTGCTCAAGAAGCGCCATCCTTTAGCAGGAAAAAGACACGGCCTCTTCCTGGCACTTGGAGCCACCAAGGGCAGGCGTCTTTTTGAGGGGGTACAGCGCGTGCTACGCTATTTCTTTGACGCCCTGGACGTTGAATATCAAGGAGGACTCTTCTATCGGGGCATAGAAAAAAAAGGCGCTATCACAAACCACCCCACCGCCCTGGAAGAAGCCTTTCGCCTTGGGCAGGCGGTAGGCAGAGGTCTTCCCCCAGAGCAATGGCCCCTTAAGCGGGACCCTTGTCCTTGACTTCAAACACACGACCGATCTCATGTGGCCCTAGAAAAAGCCGCCAAACCCCTCTTCTAGCCGGTCTTCCCTCCAAGCGCGGGGCTAACTCTTTCAGAGCCCACCTGGCCGCCTCTAAAGGTTCTTCCGCTGGAATGTCTCGTATTTCAAAGGAAAAGCGGGCGGTAAATCTTCTCATTGTTTTTTCTTGTCCAGACAGAGCTCGATGACAAGTTGGGCCCCGTCAAATTCAAAAGGAATGGCCATGCGCTGGCTTGTACAAAGGGGCGTAATAGAATGTTTCTCTCCAGTAACAATCACCGGAACTGCGGCCTGAAGAGAAATGCCTTGTTCTTCAAAGCGCCGCCTGAAGGCCCCACAGATCTGGTTTGCTAGTTCTCCTGCAGCGTCACGGACCTCTTCGTTCAGTTCTTCCGGGGTGGTACCAAAAAGTACGGAAACCACTTTGAAGATGGCCTCCTTGGTAAAGGTGACGGTAAGCATCCCGGTAAAACCCGAACCAGCCAGACCGTTTACCGCAGAGATATCGCCCAGGGCCTCGGGTTCCGTTCGAATAAACGGTTTCCCAGCCTTGGGAGCCACCCCAGTGTAGGTTTTAAGGACTTCCTCCACCGAGTCTTGCAGGGCCTTGATCACCGTGGCGCTCATTTCTTCCCTCCTCGATTTTTCAGTCTCCCTATCGGCTGGAGACCCTATTTCCTCAAGCGGCCGGAAAAGCGGAAACAAGGACCTCTTACGCCCTTCCAATAACCACGGGTCAGCAGGATGGCCACGGTGTAAAGCTCAAGACGACCTGCCAACATGCAGAAGGTCAGGACCAGTTTTGAAAAATCTGGAAGCCAGCCAAAGTTTTTGGTGGGCCCTACCCCCTCAAGTCCCGGACCGATGTTGTTCAGGGTAGCAGCTACCGCGGAAGTAGCTGTCACTATGTCGATTCCCTGGGCCGTCACCAGGAGGCTGGCCCCCAAAAAGACCAAAGCGTAAAGGGCTATAAAACCCAAAATGGCCTGGGTAACATCATTCGGGACCTTTAAGTCATCATAACGGATGATCTCCACCGCCCGGGGATGGATGAGTTTACGGAACTGGAGTCTGATAAATTTGAAGAAGATGAGGAGACGGACCTGCTTGATTCCCCCTCCGGTGGATCCTGCCATCCCCCCGAAAAACATGAGCACCAGCAAGAGGAGACGACAGATGGGATGCCAGAGATCAAAGTCCGCCGTTCCGTACCCCGTGGTGGTCATGATGGACCAGACCTGAAACAGGGAATAACGCAGATTATCTCCCCAAGAAGAATAAGTTCCGGAGACGAAATTGAAGAGGAGACAGATGATCACAGCCAGAAAACCCACCAGGCAGTAGAAACGAAACTCTTCACTGCGGAAATAAGCCCCGAAATCGCCCTTTAAGAAACGATAATGCAGAGTGAAATTCACTCCGGCCAAGAACATGAAGAAAGTGATGACATAATCTAGGTAAAGACTATTGAAGCCGGCAATGCTCGCCGTACGAGTAGAAAAGCCTCCGGTGGCAAGGGTGGTGAAGGCGTGACAAAAGGCCTCGTAAAGGCCCATCCCCCCTGCCAGAAGGAGCAAGACCTCAAGTAAGGTAAAGAAAACGTAAACCCCCCAGAGGATACGCGCGGTGTCCTGGATGCGAGGAGCCAGTTTGTCTTTGGTAGGACCAGGCATCTCCGCCTGATAGAGTTGCATCCCGCCGATCCCGAGCAAAGGGAGGATGGCCAGAGAGAGAACGATAATTCCCATGCCTCCCAACCACTGGGTGAAGGCCCGCCAGAAGTGGAGGCTCCGTGGTAGGTGCTCTAGGGAGGAAAAGACGGTGGAACCCGTGGTGGTAAAACCAGAGACCGCTTCAAACAGGGCGTCAATGAACCCAAGGGCCCCGGCGAACACGTACGGCAGGGCCCCGAAAACTCCGGCAGCCAGCCAAGAAAAGACCACCACCGCAAAACCTTCCCGGTAGCCTATCTCCCTTTCTGGACAGAGGGAAGAAACCAAAATCCCCCCGGCCACCGCAGAAATTCCTGCCGAAAGCAAATAGATCCAAAGGGGTTCGTGATACCAGAGCGCTACCAGAACCGGGACCAAGAGGGCCAGAGAAAAAAAGAGCAAAAACCAGCCAAGGAGATAGAGGACAACGCCGATTCTCATCGGGAAAAGAGTTTCTCCAAGCGCGGCAGGGCCTCACGTTTGGCAAAGATCACCAGGTCGTCGCCCGGAAAAAGAGAGGTCTCACCCTTGGGGATGAGGACTTCCCCAGCCCGATAAATGGCTCCCACTACAGCCCCTTTGGGAAATTCGAGTTCCACCAATCGCCGACCTCCCCTGAAGTAGTCGGTATCTGGCACCACCATCTCCACCACTTCTGCTTCGCTCCCCAAAAACGTGGCCACCGAAAGGATCTGCCCCCGCCGGACAAACTTGAGGATCTGGTTAGCTGCTAAAAGACGCGGAGAGAGGGCAACATCTATCCCCAATCGCCCCAGGAGCGGGATGAAATCAGGCCGGTCGATGCGCACGATACATTTTTGGGCACCATGATGCTTGGCCAAGAGGGCCGAAAGGATGTTGACTGTATCGCTGTCTGTTACGGAGATCACAATATCAGCTCGATCAATCCCTTCCTTCAGGAGCTCCTGAGCCTCAAGACCATCTATGTTCAACACCACGGTGTGATGGAGGAGTTCGGCCAACTCCTCACAACGACCGGGATCCTTTTCGACCAGGTAAACTTCTACCTTCTTGGCTTCCATCTGTTTGGCCACCGAAAACCCCACCTGCCCTCCCCCGATGATGAAAACCCGCGAAGGTGTCTTGGTGGTAAAGCCCAGGAGATATTCTACCGCAGGAATGTCACGTTTTTTGGTAATGATAAAGATTCGATCACCAACTCTTATTTGGTCCTCTCCACCAGGAATGATGGTTTCTCCGTCACGGATGATGGCCACGATGACAAAATCGTAAAGGGCCCGAAGTTCACGCAGATCTGCAAGTGACATCCCGGCCAAAGGACAACCTTCACGTACCTGATAGCCCAGAAGGACTACTCTTCCCCTGGCAAATTCTGCCCAATCCGTGGCTTCGGTGATCTCAGAGAGGCGAACGATCTCATCCGCCAGGACCCGCGTTGGATTGATGATGAGATCAATGCCCAGTTTCTGTTCGTTCAAGGGTGAACCGGGAGAGAGATAGTCCTCACTCCGCACCCGGGCTACCTTCCGCGGCACACCATATTCCCGGGCCAGGAGACAGGCGATGAGATTGATTTCGTCGCTGTTGGTTACCGCCACAAAGAGGTCTGTCTCCTTGATCCCGGCCTTCTCCAAGACCTTGGCCGAGGCCCCGCTGCCTCTGATGGCCATCACGTTCAGATGGCGTTCCAGACGTTTGATCTTGTCTTCGTGAGAGTCCACCACGACGATATCGTGTCCTTCGAGGGAGAGACGATCAGCCAGGTAATAGCCGACTTCACCGGCACCTACGATGATGATCTTAAGACCCATGGTCTGGAAAATTTAAATAGGAAGGACTATCGGGGCAAGGAGAAAAAGGGGCGGGATGTGCCCCGCCCCTCCAGGAAGGTTTATTTGCCGTGGTTGGCCCGCATCTGTTTGGCCAACTCTTCGATTTCGCCAAGATCTTTAACCATCATAGCCCAGCCGTACCAGTAAGCATAATCTGGGTTCACGTGGAAGAAGGACTGGAAGGCACGCATACGGTGCTTGAGATACATTTCAAAGAGGACCTGCTCAATGTAGGAGAGCTGATCAAAACCGGCACCATAATCTGTCCGCATGAAGTAGAGAAAATCCGGATAGGGATAGGTCTGCTGGCCTCGCTTCTTAAGGATGCCATCTTTGTAGAGATCCGCCACGATGTTGATAGCCTTGGCCATGAGCATGTCGATCTGTTTGAAGTAAGAATCAGCCTGTTTGAAATGGAAATCGATGTAGTCTTTGGAGTGACAGCGATAGCATACGTTCTTGATACGGTTGCGCTCCCGGTCAAAGTCTTCCTTGGTAAGACGGGCGAGCTGGGCCTTCTTCACGATCTCAAGACGTGGAGTGGGCTTGCCGGTGATGGGATCAAGTACACCCAGGGCCTTGAGAATGGTCACCTGAGCCTCGGCCCATTCTTTGTCCTCAGGCAAAGGAAGCCTTACCGCCAGAAAGCCCCAAGCCGTGCGGTTCTCGTGATCACCGTTTGGCATGTGACAATCCTGACAGGTGGGAGCTGCGGCTTCAGCCGGAAGATCACCAGCCTTCTTGGCGAAGTAGCGGGTGCCGTGCTTGGAACTCGACCACATCTCCCACTGAGGATGGTCATAACCCATGTGACACTGTTGACAGGCCTTGGGATTCAAGGCCTCCTTCTTGGAAAAGGCGTGACGGGTGTGACACTCGTCACAGGAATTGTTCTGATAACGATAACCCCGAGCGTGAAGTTCCTTCTTCTGCTCCTCGCTCTTGATCCCCATGTTGTGACAGCCACCACAACCCTTGCCACCTTCCATGAGCTGATCGGGTTCCAGATGGGTCACCGGCAGGGCATTCATGGCCGCCCAGCCAAAGTTGTGTTTGCCCCGCTTGAATTGGTTGAACTGCTCCTCGTGACACTGGGCACAGACGTGCTCATCAGGAAGCTTGGCCTTGGAAACGTCTTTGGCACTCTGGTGGTCTGAGCCGTGACAGACCGAACAGGTGATGTCGTTGTCCGCGTGCTTGCTGACGCTCCAGTCCTGTACCTGGCCAGGGCTTATCTTTTTATGACAGGTAATGCAATTCTCCTCCGCAGAGGCCATCCCTAGCCAGCTGAAGAAGACCAATAGGACCAACAAACCCCATTTCTTCATACCAAACCCCCTCTTCCCAATTTTTATGTGCTATCTTATTTGAGCCTGAGTTTTTTGCAAGAATTTTTTTAAAATTTTGGAATAAAAAAATCTTTTTCTCCGAAAAGACGATTTTTTCACCGAGGCCTACCGTGACTCGATTTCTTTAAAAACTCCCCCTTTCTTGTTAAGAAAAGCCCATGAGATGGCCACATCGTTTACGCGTGGTGATCCCGGGTCGCATCAAATTTTCTTTTGTCAGGGAAGGTGTGGGTTTCTACCAGCAGAGGTTGGAACACTATCTCGATTTCGACATCCTGGAAAGGAAACTACCAGCCAAGGTCTGCCACCGGGCTGAAAAGGTCAAGGCCCTGGAGGCTGAATGCCTCCTGGCTCCGGTCCCGGAAAGGGCCGCGGTCATCGCCCTTGACGAAAGGGGACAGGAGTTCACTTCCGAGTCCCTGGCCCGAAGATTGGGCCGCCTCTTTGAATCCGAAAAAGAATCCTTTTTCCTCATCGGTGGGCCCTACGGACTGGCAGAAAAAGTCTTGAAAAGGGCCAGGCTCAGACTCTCCCTCTCCAAACTCACCCTTGGACACGAACTGGCCCTCCTGGTCCTTTGTGAACAACTCTATCGAGTGGTGACTATCCTCTCTGGTGAACCCTATCACAAATGAGACCCCTGGTCTCGGTCATCATTCCCACCTACAATCGGGCCTCTTTCTTGAAGGAGGCCTTGGGCTCCGTACTGGCTCAAGATTATCGTCCCCTGGAACTTATCGTGGTGGACGACGGTTCTCGGGATGAAACTCCACGACTCGTGTGTCACTATCCCGTACGATTAGTCAGGGTGGCCCGCAACCTCGGAGTGGCCAGGGCTCGTAACCTTGGTCTGCGCTGGGCCCGGGGGGAACTGGTAGCCTTTCTCGACAGTGATGACCTCTGGTTGCCCGCCAAAGTGCGTCGTCAAGTGGAATTCTTCTTAAAGCACCCGGAGGCCGTAGCCGTCCAAGTTGAAGAGATCTGGATTCGTAGAGGAAAGAGAGTAAACCCCAGAAAACATCATCGAAAACCCTCGGGCTTCTTTTTCGACCGGGCCCTCCAACTCTGTCTCATCAGTCCCTCCGGGGTCATGTTAAGACGGCAAATCTTTGAGGAAATCGGTCCCTTTGACCCAGAATTTCCAGTCTGTGAGGACTACGAGCTCTGGCTTAGGTTACTCACCCGCTATCCGGTCTACCTTCTGAAAGAACCTCTGGTCATCAAGCGTGGAGGCCACCAGGACCAGCTCTCCAGGCGTCCAGGGCTTGACTTCTTCCGTCTGAAGGCCATGTGGAAACTCAATCGCCAAAACTCAAACCTCACCCCGGCTATGCGCCTGCTTTTGCAGCGCGAAGCCCAAAGGAAAGCCTCCATTTTCATCTCCGGGGCCCGAAAGAGGGGGAAATGGACCAAGGCCCTTGAGGCCCAGATGATGCTCGCCGAAATCTTACGCCATCCGGGGCTTCCACCTTGGCCCCCTCTCAAGGACTGAAATCTTTTCTCCGATGAGAGATACGATCTGAGAAAACATTCCATGAGGCCGACATGATCGACAAACGCGTCTTTGACCGCTATCGAGTGAACTTTAAGTGTTACGTGGCCTTTCCCGAAGACGTCCGGATCTATGAGGCCCAGCTCCTAGACTTGAGTCTCACGGGGATGAGATTGGTGACCGAAGCCCCACTTTCTCCAGGAAAGATCATCAACTTCTCCTTCACCTCCAATCCTCCGGTAAAAGGCAAGGCCCGGGTGGCCTGGTGCAACCAAAAAGGCAAAGAATATATGGCTGGTCTAGAAATCATCGAATTGTCGGACCGTTTCCGGGAGGCTCTCCAAAAGGTGATAAACGACCTTACCCTTCAGAATCTCACCGATTCCTACTGCCGTTAGCTCACCCTACTCCCCGGGGAAACGGAACTCTCCGGGACGAGCAAGACCAGTTTGTCGTGATCCTTAGCCGCCAGGACCATTCCTTGAGAGAGCACTCCCCTAATTTTGGCTGGTTTGAGATTGGCCAGGAGGACCACCTGTTTGCCCACCAGGTCTTCTGGGCGGTAATGTTCAGCGACTCCCGCCACCACTGTGCGCTCCTCCGGACAACGCACGGTCAGTTTAAGAAGCCGATCAGTCTTCGGTATCCGTTCGGCAGCAATCACCTCTGCTATCCGCAAATCCAGACGTTGAAAATCTTCAAAGCTGATGATGGGAAATTCCTCTTTGGAGGGCCTGTGCTCTTTGGGTTTTTCTTTGGATTCCGAAGGTTTGGGGCTTTCCTCGATCCTGGGGAAGAGGACTTCTCCACGCACGGTCTTCGTCCCTGGTGGGAGAAGACCGAAGCGAAAGAGATTCTCTACTTTGAGAGCTAGGGCCGGCTCCAGACCCAGATTCTCGAGGATCTTCTCACTGGAAGAGGGGATCACTGGCCAAAGGGCCACCGCCGTGACCCTCAGGAGTTCAAGCAAACGATACATCACCGTGGCCACGCGTTCCTTCTGGCCCTTTTTCATCAGGGCCCATGGAGCCTGATGATCCACGTAGCGGTTGGCCTCCCGAATGAGATCCCAGACTCTGGCCAGCGCCCGATGAAATTCAAAGGCCTCCATCCCAGTTAGGTATTCCTCAAGCACCTCTTCCGCAAAGGCCCAAAGCTCCCGATCTTCCCCTTCAGGCTCACCAGGTTCGGGAACCACGGCCCCAAAGTACTTGTGCACCATGGTAAGGGTGCGAAAAACCAGGTTGCCAAGATCGTTGGCCAGATCGGCGTTGATACGTTGCACGAGGGCCTCGAAACTGAAGTTGGCATCAAGACCAAAGGCCATCTCCCGCATAAGGAAATAACGCACCTGATCCGCTCCAAACCTCTCAACCAGTTCCTTAGGCCGAACGATATTGCCCAGGCTCTTCGACATCTTGGCCTCGCCCATGTTCCAATAGCCGTGGACATGAAGCTGCCGATAAGGAGGCAACCCTAAAGCCTTAAGCATTATAGGCCAGTAGATGGCATGGGGCTTCAAGATGTCTTTGGCAATGATGTGATGGGCGGGCCAATATTTCTCCCAGGCCGGATCTTCGGGATAGCCAATACCTGAAAGATAATTGAGCAAGGCGTCAAACCAGACGTAAGTAACAAAGTTTCGATCAAAAGGCAGTTCTATTCCCCAGGTGAGTCGTGTCTTGGGACGGGAGAGACAAAGATCTTCGAGATCTTCTCTTAAGAAAGAAAGAACTTCGTTTCGATAACGTTCCGGACTAATGAAATCGGGATTTTTTTTGATGTGGTCTATAAGCCAGTCCTGATACTTGGAGAGGCGGAAAAAATAGTTGGCCTCCTTAAGAGGAGTCGGGGGGGTGCGATGGTCCGGACAAAGTCCATCCACCAGCTCCTTTTCGGTGACGAAACGCTCGCATCCAAAACAATAAAGTCCTTCGTATTCGGCGTAGTAGATGTCTCCTTGTTCGTAGATCTTTTGTAAGACATATTGGACCACCTTCTGGTGATACGGATCAGTGGTACGAATGAAGCGAGTGTAAGAAATGTTCAAAAGGGGCCAAGTCTCCCGGAAAAGGGCGCTTATTCGATCGACGTATTCTTTGGGGGTGAGCCCGGCCTTTTCGGCAGCCCGAACGATCTTGTCTCCGTGTTCGTCTGTGCCGGTGAGAAAAAAAACCTCCTCACCTTTTAAACGTTTAAGTCTGGCCACCACGTCTGCCACCACGGTGGTATAAGCGTGGCCGAGATGGGGTTCCGCGTTGACATAGTAGATTGGTGTGGTCACGTAAAAGGCCATCTCAGAGCTCCTTTCGAAAGTCCTCTACCGGAATCTCAATCTCTTCCCCTTCCGGGGTTTCAAGGGTCACAGACTCACGAAAGATGTTGTACCGCACCACACGTCCCTGATAGCTCTTGGTGGAGACCTTCTTCCCTACCTTGGGCAAACTGGCCGCCAGTTCCGCGTAGGCGTCATATTCAAAAAGGAGACAGCACAGAAGCCGACCGCAAATACCCGAGATTTTGGTGGGGTCAAGAGGCAAACTCTGTTCTTTGGCGATCTTGATGGAGACGGGATCGAACTTTTTAAGAAAACTTGCACAACAGATCTCCCGCCCACAACAACCGAGCCCCCCCACCATGCCGGCTTCATGCCTCACCCCGATCTGACGCATCTCTATTCTGGTACGCAAGGCCCGCACCAGGTCCTTTACTAATTGCCGGAAGTCGATACGTCCTTCCGCCGTGTAATAAAAAATTATCTTGCTCCGATCGAAGAGTCTCTCCACCCGCACCAACTTCATCTCAAGCCCTTGTTCCCGAGCCAAGGTCTCACAGATCTCCCACGCTTTTTCTTCAAATTCGATGTTTTCTTTGAAACGAGCCACTTCCTTGGGAGTGGCGTAACGTTTGATACGTGGCAAAACACCCGATTTGATAGGCAAAAGAATGGGAGCTGAGACTACCTTGGCCACTTCGGTGCGGGTCTCCTCTTCCTCTCCATTACGTCCGGGGCGCGGCAATTCTAGAAGGACATAATCTCCCGGCCGAAGACTGAGGCCTTTCACTTCGGCATGGAGACCCGGAAAGTCGTCTCTTAACACCACCTCCACCACTTCAGGAAAGTTCGGTTTCTTTTTCTTGTTACCAGCCTTACGACGCCGATTTTCTCTGGCCATGGCTTCTCGGGAGATCTTTTTGCGGAAAAGGTTAATCCATCCCCGAAAGGTTCGCAAAAAGGCGGGCCAAAAGAGCCGGGTGTTTCTTTCCCGGGAAGGCCTCTACCCCGGAACTAACATCCAGGGCATAAGGTCTCACCTCTTCTACTGCCTGTTTCACATTGTCGGGCCGCAACCCTCCGGCCAAAATGATGGGCAAACCGAAAGTCTTGGCCTTCTTGGCTAAGGACCAATCGAAGACTTGCCCCGTACCACCTGGAAGCCCGCTAACATAGGTATCCAAGAGAATGGCCGAAATATTGTCTCGGTAAAACGAGATCTTGGCCAGGTCCCCTTCTTGGCGCACGCGGAAAGCCTTGATCACATTGGGAAAGAACTTGGCCGCCATCTCCGGGGGTTCGTCTCCATGCAGTTGCACCAGATCGAGTCCTACCAAACGCCTAATGTCTTCTATCCTTTCGGGGGTCTCGTTTACGAAAACTCCCACTACCGAGACGAAAGGAGGTAGTTGTTGCCGGATAGCCGCGGCCTTTAAAGGGGAAACAAAACGAGGACTTTTTGGATAGAAGATGAAACCTAGGGCCGAGGCCCCGAGTTCCACCGCCAAGAGGGCATCCTCCACGGAAGTAATACCGCAGATCTTGACTCGAACCACCTTAGACTAAGAACCCCCTTGTGCCCCTTTACCACCGCATCCCGAACCATGCCCTCTACAAAAACGTGGTTCCACCCGCAACCTTCCTGCCACAAAAGCAGCCACTATTTCGTCTGCTGGAAGCGAAGGGACCCCTGTGATCACTTGGATGCCAAATTCTTCCATAAACATCAAGGCCTTCATGCCCATTTGTCCACAGATAACGTGAGTGACCCCCAGCCCGGAAAGCCAGCGAGGAAGCACCCCGGGTTCATGAGGAGGAGGGATCAGAATTTCCTTGCGCCATCCTTCAGGGGCAAGCTCGTAGAGAGCAAAATGTGAAGCGTGCCCAAAGTGTTCAGCCACCAGATCTCCTTCTAAGGCAACCGCGATCTTCATCATCAAACCTCCTCAAAGATTTTCTCTCAAACGCCATGCTATTTTTGCCAGACCATCTACCAGCGGCCCCTTTGAGACCGCGGGTAGAGGCTGGCCTTGATGAAGGGCCTCCAAGACATCCTTATCGTAAGGCAGCTGACCCCAAAGAGGAAAACCTTCCCTTTCTGCTAAGGTGATAATCCTTTGAGCCACTTCCCAGGAAAGATCGGCCTTGTTTAGGACCAAACTACCAGGGAGACGAAAATGTTTGATAAGACAGATAAGTCTTTCCAGATCATGAAGGGCCGAAATCGTAGGTTCGGTCACAATCAGAACCCAATCCACCCCAGCTAACGAAGCAATGACCGGACATCCCACCCCGGGAGAACCATCTACCAAAATAAGCGGATAACCCTGCCCTTCGGCTATCTGTCTGGCCCGTCGTTTAACAAATGAGACCAATTTGCCGGAATTTTCTTCCCCGGGGTAAAGGTAGGCATGAACTAGGGGACCGTAGCGGGTTGATGAAAGGAAGACCCTCCCCACCTCCTTTTCTTCCATTTCAATAGCCCCTTCTGGGCAGAACCAAGCACACACCCCACAGCCTTCACAGGAAACGAGATCAATGGAAAGATCTTCCTGGATCGCCCCGAAACGGCATTTCTCCCGGCAAAGGCCACAGGAACTACATTTTTCTTGGTCCCGTTTTGGCTCCCAGCCCGCTCGAAAAGATTCTTCATCAATGGTTTTAGAATCGAGTAAAAGGGGCAGATTCGAAGCCTCCACGTCGGCATCTGCCAAGACAAGAGGGCCCTCAAGAAGGTAAGCCAGAGAAGCCACTATCGTCGTCTTGCCCGTACCGCCTTTGCCACTTATTACCAAGATCTCTTTCATGACATTTCTTTCAAAGAGTCAAAGAGTTGCCGAAAGGTCTCTCTCAACGCCGGATTCACCGAAAGGAGTCCCCGACCTTGTGCATAAGCTTCGGCTATTTCCCTTTGGTGGGGTATCTCCAGAAGGAGAGGTAGCCCTTCTTCCTTCAAGAACTGATAGAGTGGGGAAAAAGATGGACCAGCCCGGTTCAAAATGACTCCACAAGGAATCCCCAAGGTCTTCACCGCCGCCACCGCCTGACGAAGATCGTGCAAACCAAAGGGGGTGGGCTCCGTAACGAGGAGACAAAAATCTGCCCCTCGTAATGCCGTAAGCACCGGACAACCCGTCCCGGGTGGACAATCTATAATCACCCTCCTCTGGCGTCCAAAACGTGCCTTTAGGGTTTTGATGAGTGGGGAAGCCATGGCCTCCCCGATTTCCAAGCGTCCAAAGGCCATCTTTGTCCCGTTCCCTTCTCCCAAAAAGATCTTTCCCAAGACGCGACGTCCCTCACGAATGGCCTCCTCTGGACAAACTTCCAAACAGCCATAACAGGCATGACACATTTCAGGAAAAGTGAGCACAGCTCCTGGAAAGACTACCACCGCCTGGAAGCGACAAATCTCTTTACATTTGCCACAAAAGGTACACTTTTCTTCCAAGATCTCCGGGACCATGCGGTAAACGGTCTCTTCCTCATAAATTCTGGGCTTAAGAAAGAGATGAGCGTTGGGTTCTTCAACGTCGGCATCCAAGAGAAAGGCCCCTGTACTCTGAGCTAAAGCTACAGCCACCGTAGTCTTTCCAGTTCCTCCTTTACCACTAGCAACAGCTACGATCACCGACTTCCTCCGCGGCCACGTCCCATTCCTCCGCCCAGGATCTTTCCTAGACCCGGCCAGCCACCACCAAAATGGGTATCAACATTCGGTGCCTCAAGAAATTCCAAGCGCCCTTCTTTGGCCGCCTGAATCACTTCCTTTACCGTCTGACCTGTAACGCTGGCCACTTTGATACCCGCAGCCTTCAGAACCGCAAACGCCTTGGGACCGCAATGCCCCGTAACGATGAGCTCCACACCCCGGTCTATTAAAAAACTGGCGGCAGCGATTCCTGCCCCGCGAGCTTCGTTGACTGCAGGATTGGGTACCGCTTCCCAGCGGTCTTCGTCCAAATCGTAGAGAATGAAATAAGGCGCTCGCCCAAAATGAGGATCTATCCGAGCAGAAAGCTCCGGGCCGGAAGACGAAACAGCTATTTTCCCCATCTTTGACCTCCTTTCGAATTCGATTGCGAAGATAATGCGATTGAAAAAAAGATGCAACAACAACGGCAAGATTTTCCTATGGTGGCAAATCTTGCCCCCAGGCCCACCAAGGAACCCTAGTATCGGTCCTTTGATGAAAAATTTGGCTTTCTTGGAAGAAAATTTTCTGGCACCCAACTTGCTTAAATTTTGAGGTGATGATCGCCATAAAGGTCAACCCTCAACTTGGCTGGCTGGAAGCTCTGGAGGGCGGACGCCTTTTAGAGAGGAGGCTCCAGGTTGCAGCCAATAATTTGGCCAATGTGGACACTCCGGGTTTTAAAAAAGATGTCCTCTCTTTCCGCGAAGTCCTCATGAGGAAGGTAATCCGTGGCTGGCGGACGTTCAAAGAAGTGACATATGAGACAGATTTCCAACAGGGGCCCATCCAATACACTGGAAATCCGCTGGATCTTGCCATCGTGGGCCAAGGTTTCTTCAAGGTCATGACCCCTCAGGGGGTAGCCTATACCAGGGCTGGAAACTTTCACCTAGACGATCGGCGGCGGCTGGTCACCGCTGAGGGGTACCCGGTACTTGCCGATGGTGCCCCGGTCATTGTGGATCCGGGGCTGGCCAAAGGAGGTCTGGTTACCATCTCGCCTGAACGCTTCCTGGTAGCCAGCGATGGGACGATCTCTCTGGACGGAACCGAAATTGGTCGCCTGGAGGTGGTCACCTTCGAGGACCTCAAGAAACTCGAAAAAAGAGGCCACAATCTTTTTTTTGCTCCAGAGGGGATACAAGAACAACCAGTGGAAAACCCCGACGTGAGACAGGGACACCTGGAACAATCAAACGCTGATCCACTAGAGGAGATGGTCAATCTCATCAACATCCAGCGGGAGTTCGAGGCCTCTCAAAAGGCTCTGAAAACCCACGATGAAACCCTTGGACGCCTGATCGAAGTTTACGGACGACCTTAGAGGAGGATGAGATGATCCGCAGTCTATGGACCGGAGCCACGGGCATGCAAGCCCAACAGCTCAAACTAGACGTAATTGCCAACAATCTCGCCAATGTAAACACCGCTGGTTTCAAAAAGAGCAGGGTTGACTTCGAGGACCTGCTTTATCAAAAGCTCAAATTGGCCGGAGCCCTCAACGCTGAGGGAAACCAGGTTCCCGTAGGAATGGAGATCGGCCTCGGAGTGAGACCCGTGGCCGTGAGTAAGGTCTTCTCTCAAGGTGAATATGAACAGACCAACAATGAACTCGACTTAGCCATAGAAGGGCGGGGATTTTTTAAGGTCCTAGTTAATGGCGAGGAACTCTACACGCGTGCCGGACACTTCAAGGTAGACCGCGACGGCTACGTCGTTACGCCCAACGGAGCCCGCTTGCAGCCGGAATTCACGGTACCAAACGGCACGGTGCGCATCGAGGTGACCCAAGATGGACTGATGACAGCCCTTGACGCCAATGGAACCGCCTTGGCCCAAGTACAGCTCTTACTCTACGACTTTCCCAATCCAGCCGGGCTCTATGCCATCGGACGCAATCTCTACCGAGCCAGCGATGCCGCCGGCGACGTTATCGAAGGGCAACCTGGCCGAGAGGGTTTCGGCACCATTGCTCAAGGTTATCTCGAGATGTCCAACGTGGATGTGGTGGAAGAAATGGTCCAGATGATCGTCACCCAACGGGCCTACGAGGCCAATTCCAAGACCATCCAAACCGCAGACAATATGTTGGAGATGGCCAACAATGTCAAACGTTAAAGCCTTGGTTTTAATTTTGGTCTTTTGGTTTGGTCTTTTCTCCGTCGGTTGGGCCAAAAAATTGGACACCAATTATTTTCAGGAACTCTTTTTCAGCCAGGTAACCAAACATTTGCCCTGGCCAGCAGAGGACCTCGTCTTGGTCCGCTTCGTCGCTGAACCCGAAGAATTAAACCTCCCGGACAACGTAAGGGAAGTGGTCAAGTTCCGGCAGATTCCCCGCGTGGGGAGCAACACTTTGCTTGTCGATTACTACCAGGGGAAACGCCTCGCGGCTCGCGTACGGCTCCTAGGTTACATAGAGGCTATGCTACCAGTGCTGGTCTTGAAACGCCCTCTTTCACGCCATCAGATCATCCGTGCCGAAGATCTGATCTTTGAACGACGCCCTCTTTCACGCCTTCCCAAGGATGTATTGACCAAGGCCCGAGAAGCCGTGGGCCTGCGGACGAGAGTGAGCCTTAGAGCCGGACAGGTGTTGCGTCGTTCGGCTCTGGAAGTGCCACCGGTCATCAAAAGGGGCAAATTGGTACGCATCCTGGCTGAAGGGCCAGGTTTTATGGTAAGCGCCGTGGGTGAAGCCCGCCAAGATGGTCGCCCTGGAGAGATAATTCGGGTTCGTAATCTGACTAGCAAACGGGAGATCTTCGCCCGCGTAATCGACGCCCAAACCGTTAAGGTGACCTATTGATGCGAAGGGAAACGCTCGTTTTCCTCATATTTTTGCTGGTTTCCTGTACCACCACACAAAGACCCACTCCCCCTCCCCCACCTCGAGTCTTTGTGCCACCACCTCCTTCCGAAACGCCTCAGGAAGGTTCCCTTTACACGGGTCGGGGGGTCTTCTTTTTCGAAGACCATCGGGCTCATAGAGTGGGAGATCTCGTCACGGTGAAAATCGTCGAAAATTATCAAAGTTCAAGCTCGGTGAGCAATAAAATGAGCCGCAAAAGCGGAATCAAGGCCGGTATTTCGGCCTTCCTGGGAATTGAAAAGACTCTTGAAAAGAAACATCCCAATTTCAAAGCCAGCAACATGTTCCAGAGCGACTATTCCTCAAATGTTGACGGCCAGGGCAAACTCTCCCGTAACACCAACATTGTGGCCACTATCACCGCACGGGTGGTTGAGGTCTTACCAAACGGGAATTTGGTCCTTCAGGGGGTGAGGGTCATTCGGCAAAACGAAAACCTAGAGTACCTCACCCTCACCGGAATCGTACGTCCCGAAGACATAGACGCCGACAACAGCGTGCTCTCCACCCAACTGGCTGACGCCCACATCGAGTACAGTGGCGCTGGTCCGGGCACGCAGGTAATGAAAGGGCCAGGCTGGTTTGCCCGTCTTCTTCAGCTCATCTGGCTCTTCTGAGGAGGTGAAGCCATGACCCGGGTGCTTCCTCTCCTCTTCTTCCTCTTTTTTCTGACCATCCAGGCCCAGGCAGCCCGCCTTAAAGACCTGATAAACGTAGAAGGGGTTCGTTCCAACCAACTGGTAGGCTATGGTCTGGTGGTGGGACTCAACGGCACTGGAGACGGAGATCAGACCAAATTTACCGTGCAATCCGTTGTCAACATGCTCGAACGTTTTGGCGTCAAGGTAGACCGACGCCAGGTAAAACTCAAAAACGTAGCTGCCGTCATGGTTACCGCCGAACTTCCGCCTTTCGTACGCCAAGGCCAGAGACTTGACGTAACGGTATCCTCTATCGGGGACGCCAAAAGTCTCCAGGGTGGCACCCTCCTCCTCACCCCTTTGCGCGGCCCCGATGGAGAGATTTACGCCTTGGCCCAGGGGCCGGTGTCCCTCGGTGGCTTCTCTGCCGGAGGAGCCGGGGGAAGCGTCCAGAAGAACCATCCCACAGTGGGTCGTATCCCAAGCGGTGCGGTGGTGGAACGCGAAGTCCCTATTTATCTAAACCAAAAGGACGTCTTGCGTCTTTCCTTTCGTGAGGTGGATTTCCACACCGTGGCCCAAGCCGTAGAGGCTATTAACGCTTATTTGAACGGCCCCTTTGCCACAGCCCTTGACGGACGCACCATAACCCTCAGAGTTCCCTTAGCCTATCGGGGAGAAGTGGTGAAGCTTTTAGCGGAGATCGGCGATCTTGCCATCAATCCTGACATTCCAGCCCGGGTGGTCATTGACGAACGCACGGGCACGGTGGTCATGGGAGAAAACGTTCGGGTCTCCAAGGTAGCGGTGGCCCACGGCAACCTCTCTGTCCAGATCAGAGAGAGGGCCAAGGTCTCCCAGCCTCCACCTTTCTCCGCAGGGCAAACGGTGGTTACGCCCGAGACCGAGATCACCGCCCGGGAGGAAGCAGCTCGTGTGGTGGTCATCGAAGAAGGGGTAAGTATCGGAGAGCTCGTTCGGGCCCTTAACGCTGTGGGTGCCACCCCGCGGGACCTTATTGCCATCTTCCAAGCCATAAAAGCCGCTGGGGCCCTGCAGGCGGAATTGGTCATCATGTAGGACGGCAAGATTTGCCGGGGGTGGAATTTTCTGCCTGCCACCTCAGAAGGCCCGGGCCGCTCTCTGATGACCTGCCTTTGATTTGAGACGATCTTTCTCGCGGACCTCAGGCACAAAGTTTGCTTTTTAACAACAAACGATGAAGATCACCGGCCCCGACTTCCGAAATCTGGCAGGCCTGAAAGAGCTCGCCAAGCGGGATCGCAACAGGGCCCTGAAGGAAGCCTGTCAAGAATTTGAAGCCCTCTTTCTTTACCAGCTCTTGAAGGAAATGCGCCGCTGTGTGCCTGAAAGTGGCTTCTGGCCGAAAAGTCTAGCAAGGGACCTCTACGAAGACCTTTATTACCAGGAGGTCTCTCGCGAAGTGGCCCGCAGGGGCACAGGGCTTGGTCAAATACTTTACCAGCAACTGGTCAAACGCTACGGAGGAAAGAAATGAAAAACCCCTGGCAACAGCTTCTGGATCTCCTGGAGGAGGAGAGACGGGCCATCATTCGAGGAGACGTGAAGACTTTACTGGAGTGTGTGGAACGCAAAGAAACCCTTCTCAAGGATCCGGCACTAAAAGAAGTGGCCCTGACCGAAGAACTTCGGGAACGCCTTCGTTTCCTCACAGAACACAACCAAATGCTGCTAAAGGCCGGTTTGGCGTTCATCGAAGAGGCTTATCGTTTCTTGGGTCGGCACCTTGGCCCTGGCACGGGTTATAGCCGGCAAGGACGCAAAGAAGGCGGAAGTGGACCTCGTTTCATCAGCTGTCAGGTGTGAGGAGGGAAAATGGCAGGCCTCTACAGTGCGCTAAACATTTCGAAAAACGCCCTTTTGGCCTTTCAGATGGGGGTCCATGTCACTGGTCATAACGTGGCCAACGTGGACACCGAAGGCTACTCGCGCCAGAAGGTGGTAAACGCTCCCTATCCCCCCACCCCGGGACCTGCGGGCCCCATGGGAAGCGGGGTCAAGGTGGAACAGATCAAACGCTATTTCGACGCCTTTCTGGAGAGCAACCTGAATCTCAAACGTAGTGATTTGGGGCTTCTGGCGGCAGAAGAGACCGGCCTTGACCTCATCCAGGGTCTCTTCAACGAGACCAACCCCGAGGGTCTCTCCGCCTTGCTTGAAGACTTCTTCAGCGCTTGGCAAGGACTCTCCAACCGGGCCGAAGGGATCCCGGAGCGTCGGGTGGTAATTGAAAAGGGTCGAGTGTTGGCTGAGGCCATAAACGATCGCTACCAAGGACTAGTAGAACTCGAGCAAAACGTGCGTCTCAAATTGGAAGACGTAGTCAACGAAATAAACGAGCTGGCCAAACAAATCGCCGAGCTCAATCGTCAGATCACCGCTGCGGAATCTGGTCTCCATCAGGCCAACGATCTGCGGGACCAGCGGGACAAACTCGTCTCTCGGCTCTCGGAACTGGCTGAAATCCGTTACTTCGAAAACAATCAAGGAGCCTACGCCGTTGTCTTGGGCAAGGGTTATAACCTGGTTGATATCGATTCCTACTGGCAGCTTGATCTGGCAGGAGGTGAAGTGTACTGGGAGGGTCACTCTGGTGAAAAGGCCCGGCTCACCAGCCAGGAGGTCACCCAGGGAGCCCTGGGAGGGTGGTTACGTATCATCGAACAGATCTCCGAGGACTGGAATCACGAATACGTCATCTCTCAGAGAAGCGTCTTCACCCGGGCGGGAAAGGTCATCACAGAAGGTACCACCTGGGAAGAACTAGGTCTCAGTGGCCCGGTCACCATCGAATTTCGCGGAACGAACCACTTTGGCGAAGAAGTCAGGGGGAGCTATACCACTTCCGATCTCCAGGAGACCGTACGAGATTTTTTGGATCAGGTTGAAAAGAGCTTTGATTACCAGGTCTCGGCCTATCTTACCGAAGATGGTCGGTTGGTGGTGAAGGATGCCTTTCGAGGAAGCGGCCAGCTCTCCTTTGCTATTACTTCCGGCCCGTTGGATTTCGGAGGGTTTGAAGACGAAGCCGCCAACCACCGGGTTGAAGAACTCAATCTCACAGGGAAATTCGAGCTGTTCGCCGAAGAACTTATTCGAGCCGTAAATGAGATCCACACCGAAGGTGTAGGACTCAAGTTCTACGAAGGAGAACTCGAAGGGCTCTTCCACACGGACGGAACCCTCAAGTCTTTGCCCTTTTTTTATGACCTCAAAGGTGACGGTTCCTTCTTCCTGTGGGTGAAAGAACCAAACGGCCACATCACACCGGTGCGCGTGGACTTGGCCCTTTCGCCTTCCTCTACTTTGGAAGAAGTGGTGACTCAGATAAACACCGCCCTCGAAAAAAGTGGTTTCTCTCCCGAGGAGACGGTTCGCGCCCTTTTCCGTGAAGGACGTTTGGTCTTTCAGGCCCAGGAGGGTTACGGCTTTGCCTTTTCAAACGATACTTCGGATCTCCTTTTGGTCACCGGAGTAAACGTTTTTTTCGGGGGATTTGACGCTGGTAGCATTCAGATCAATGATCAGCTTTCCGTCCATCCGGAATACCTTGCTGCTGCCCGACTTGATCGGGAGGCCTGGCGCACGGAAAAAGAAATTACCGGGAGTTACGTCAGTCGTGAGGCCATTGAAGATCCAAACCGCATTGTTTTCCACGACCCACCACACCGACTCTTCGTTCGTTTCTTCGACGCCAAGGGACAGCAGGTACTCCATGAAGAAGACGGTCACCTGGTGAAAGAACTTTCCCTTTCCCTGGAACCCGGAGAAAGTCTTACCCAGATTCTCTCCAAACTTGATGCCCTGCCCGGATTGCGCGCCTATCTCGACGACGAAGGACGGCTCCGTTTGGAACTCGACCCCAACGTGGATCAGCCCTACGCCTATTTCGAGCTTGGCATCGAAGAACCCCCTCCAGCAGATTCCTTCCTGAAGTTTTTGCGGGATCAAGGGGTCTACGTCCCCCAGTACGTAGCTGCCAACGGCCGAAAAGAGAGCAATCTCTGGCTCACCTCTTCGGATGTAAGTGGCCTAAGCCTAAACGAGGGAGCCCCCGTGACCCTCAATTTTGCCTTCTTTGACGCCGGGGGCGAGCGCACCGGAGAGCTGAGTCTCGAAGTGGCAGACGGCACTTCGCTTGAAGAACTCGTCGACCTCCTCAACGCAAATTCCGCCTTCCGGGCGGGTCTCAGCGCCGGAGACCATGGTAAAATTTTCTTGTCTCTGGCTGAACCACCTCCAGGAAGCGTGCGCTTTGAACTCTCGGTCTCCGGAGGAGACGGAGACGGAAGCCTTCGCCTTTCTTCTGGAGACTACCTTTATTTTGAAGACGTCCCCGACAGACAACTCTTCTCGGGTCTGGAGCCCTGGTTCAAGCCCCAGCAGTATTCCAGTTCTCTCGGAGAATCAGAAGCCAGTGAACTAGAATTCTCGGGCTGGCTCACCCTGCGCTTTTTCGACGCCCAAGGGGCGGAACTTTCAGCCAAGAGTTTCGCCACCTATGGCAGCCCCGACGTTACGGTCTCAGATATTAACGGAAACGGATTTGTGGACTTGGAAGATCTAGTGCTTGCCCTGGATGGAGAAAGCGAAGTCTCGGCTTATCTTGACAACGGAGAAATCGTTATTCGCTTGGCTGACGGAGCCCCGCAAGGCACGGCCTATTTCGTTATCGAAGGGAACGGACCAGAGCGGGCCTGGGGTGAGATAAGCCTCCTCGACCATCAGGGGACTTCCTCCTCTCGCGACGATGTACCGATACATCTCAAGTTTGAAATGGGAGCTCTTGAAAATTGGCTTTTCGATGAAACGGGACAGCCCCTTGACGCTGATCCATCCAATGGGGTCATCGATCCCTTTCGCGTGGTGCTTTCTACCAGTGGGGGAGTGGTCCAAGTCTTGCAACAATACAACCGTGAGGAAAACGCCCGTTTTGGACTTCAGGCCGAATTCGACGCCCATGGCCGGCTGGTAGTGCGCACCTCAGGTCTTTATGACACCGAAAGTTTCGTGGTCACCGACGCCTGGAGACGAGACGTACCCGTTGAGAAACTCAAGGGTAACCACTTTCAAAGCCAGAACAACACTTATTTCTTTCTGACTGACGTTGCCGTAGCTCAAGAAGCTGTGTTTGCGGATCAAGACATAACCGTAAGTTATCTGGATCAAAATGGAAATCCCGTCTACAGCGAGACCATCCACCTGAATGCTGGCGATAGTCTGGGAGACTTTCTGTCAGCCCTGGAAACCCTTGACCGTGACGGCGACGGCGAGGCGGACTTCGCGACTACAATCGACTCTTCGGGTCGTCTCCTCATCCAGGTAAACGACCCAGACCTCAATCAAGATGGAAATCCGGACTGGGTGAACTTTTCACTCTCAAGCGATTTGTCTCCTGGAGAGGGGAATCTGATAAGTTATCTTGCCCGGCGTCTCTACCAGCCTGATCGAAACCTAGCTTCTTATCTGGGAGGCTTTGCCACCGAACCGGGAGACAACCGCAACGCTCTACGCCTGGCCGCCCTTACCCAGGCCCATCGCGAAAAACTGGGGGAAGCTTCGGTGGCAGATTACTACGGGGCCTTGGTGGGAGAGATCGGGATCGCCACCAAGACCGTCAAAAACTCCAAGACCTTCATGGAAGACCTCATCAATCAACTCCAAACCATGCGCGACTCTGTCTCGGCAGTTTCTCTCGATGAAGAGATGGCCAATCTCATCAAATATCAGCAGGCCTTTGCCGCCTCGGCCAAAATATTGACGGTAGCCGACGAAATGCTCGATACGTTAATAGCAGCCAAGCGATAAAGC
>Ga0256914_1000080_pt1 | contig 91271 bp, 90 predicted proteins | sample HulkmetaG_FD_191571 | JGI IMG/M metagenome (GOLD analysis project Ga0256914, IMG submission 191571) | Hydrothermal chimney microbial communities from Main Endeavour vent field at the Juan de Fuca Ridge, Pacific Ocean - Hulk | ecosystem: Environmental > Aquatic > Marine > Hydrothermal vents ...
GTTCAGAAGAAAGGCCCAGATAATGTTTCAGGATCCCTATTCCTCACTGAATCCAAGACAGACGGTCTTTGACATAATAATGGAGCCGGTGAAATTCCATGGGATTGAAGTTGATGACCCTGAAGAATTTGTGGTAAAGCTCCTTGAGAGCGTTGGACTGAATGAAATGCACCTTTACAGGTATCCTCACGAATTCTCAGGTGGACAGAGACAGCGTATAGCTTTGGCAAGACTTATGGCGTTAAAACCCCAGTTCATAGTCCTTGATGAGCCAACTTCGGCCCTTGATGTTTCGGTTCAGGCAAACATTCTCAATACACTAAAAGATTTGCAGTCAGAATATGGTTTTACATACCTTTTCATCTCTCACGACCTTGGTGTCGTCAAGTATATGAGTCACAGGATTGGAGTTATGTACCTTGGAAAGCTCGTTGAAATCGGGCCCTCAGACAGAATATTCGAGAATCCCCTCCACCCGTACACCCAGATGCTCCTTTCTGCAATCCCTGTCCCCGATCCAGAGCTTGCTCGGGAATTAAAGGCTAAGAGAAAGATGGTAAAGGGAGAACCCCCGAGTCCAATAAACCCGCCGGCTGGATGCAGATTCCATCCAAGGTGTCCATTCGCAAAAGAAGTGTGCAAAAAAGAGGAACCGCCTCTCGTCAAGGTCGAGGAGAATCACTATGTTGCCTGCTGGCTTTATGCGAAATCATGATTCCCGGTTATGATTTCTTTTTCTTGTTCTATGTTCTATTTCATCCGTTCTCCCACTTTCTCAGGAGCTCCTTCTTGAAGGATGGATCAAACATCATCAGCTGGGTGTATATTTTGTCCTTCTTCCCGTATCTGTCAAACACTTCGTCTCCTTTAAGGACGATGTCATAATAAACATACTCGATGGGATGGATTGAGATTTTATCAACCTCTTCTATCTCTTTTATTCCGAGAATCTTTCTGAAAATTGTCAGTGCCATCATAGCCTCTCTGCTTTCCTCGGCGAGCTTCTCATCCTTTTCAATATGCCTTTGATGTCCTGTGGGAATCCCGAGAAGTCTCCAGATATTCCATCTCCTCATGTGCTTGAGTCTCTCATTGAATTTCTCTCCTGAGCGCTCATAGGATGTGATAAAGGCCTTCTTGAGATATCCTTCAAGTTCGTCCATTCTGAGGAGGGGTTCTAATGTTTGACCATGGGGCTCTTTTGAGTAAATGCTCATGTCATAGGGACGAATTAAAACAGCTAACCTTTCTTCCTTTTCTACTACCTTGGTAAAGTATGCATCAATGAGGTAGAGATTGCCGTTGACCTCAAACACCAAATAGGGTATGCTCATCATGGCATCTCAACTTTAACCAAAAGCATATAAAACGGTTTCCCCCATTCATTTCGATTGGAATGAAGGTGCACGAACTTCCTGTTGATGAGAGAATAATAAGGCTGATTAAGGAGAGAGGAATAGATGAGCTTTATCCTCCTCAGGCTGAAGCTCTGAAGGCAGGTGCTCTTGAAGGAAAGAATCTCGTTCTTGCAATCCCGACAGCGAGCGGAAAAACACTGGTTGCTGAAATCGTCATGATAAATAAGCTGCTCAGAGAGGGGGGAAAAGCTGTATATTTGGTTCCTCTGAAAGCTCTGGCAGAGGAAAAGTACAGGGAGTTTAAGGTGTGGGAGAGCATTGGGCTGAGAGTAGCCGTAACAACAGGTGATTATGATAGTGCCGACAACTGGCTCGGAAGGTATGATATCATAATTTCCACCTCCGAGAAGTTTGATTCCCTTTTAAGGCATAGAGCAGGGTGGATAAGGGATATTAAACTCATCGTTGCGGATGAAATTCACCTTCTGGGTTCCTACGATAGGGGTGCAACGCTTGAGATGATACTTTCACACCTGCTTGACAAAGCTCAGATTCTGGGACTGAGTGCCACAATTGGAAACGCTGAAGAGCTTGCAGAATGGCTCAATGCTGAGCTGGTTATGAGTGAATGGAGACCTGTTAAGCTTAAGAAGGGAATTTTTGCTCATGGCGAGCTTTTCTGGGATGATGGTAGAATCGAGAAGCTCCCTCCACAGTGGGATTCCCTCGTTCTGAATGCTGTTAAAATTGGAAAACAAGCCCTGGTTTTTGTGAATACACGCCGTTCCGCTGAGAGGGAGGCATTGAATCTGGCCTCAAAGGTTTATCGGTTACTCACGAAACCGGAAATGAGGTATCTCAAGGATCTCGCAGGGTCCCTTGAAAGCAATCCAACCAACGACAGGCTTAAAGAGGTTCTTCTGAAGGGAGTTGCATTTCACCACGCAGGATTGGGGAGGAAGGAACGCACCCTGATTGAAGATGCTTTCAGGGAGGGGTGGCTTAAGGCGATAACAGCAACACCCACTTTAGCTATGGGACTGAATCTCCCTTCTTTCAGAGTGATAATCCGGGACACGAAGCGCTATTCCAACTTTGGCTGGAGCGACATCCCGGTTCTTGAAATACAACAGATGATGGGTAGAGCTGGAAGACCAAAATATGACAAGGTGGGAGAAGCGATTATAGTAGCAAAGACAGAGGATCCCCAGGAGCTTATGGGGAAATACATTGTGGGAAAGCCTGAAAAGCTTTTCTCGATGTTGGCAAATGAAATAGCATTTAGAAGTCAGATTCTTGCCCTGATAACAAACTTTGGTGTAGAGAGCTTCCCTGAGTTGGTTAGTTTCCTTGAAAAGACCTTCTACTACCATCAGAGAAAGAATATGAATGCACTTCAGGAAAAGACCAAGAACATCGTCTACTTCCTCATTGAGAATGAATTCATAGATTTGGACCTTAATGACCGTTTTATAGCCCTGCCGTTTGGAATAAGAACCTCCCAGCTCTACATCGATCCTCTAACTGCTAAAAGATTCAAAGATGCCATTCCAAAGCTCAATGAGAATCCAAATCCTTTTGGAGTTTTCCAGCTTTTGGCTTCTACCCCTGATATGGGGAGCCTGAGAGTGAAAAAGAAAGAAATGGAGGATTATTTAGACTATGCCTATGAGATGGAAGAGCATCTCTACGAGAATATCCCATACTGGGAAGATTACTATATCCAGAGCTTCCTCGGTGAGATAAAAACAGCAAAACTCCTCCTTGACTGGATCAACGAAGTTCCTGATGTCAGAATTCTGGAGGTTTATGGAATAGATTCGGGAGATTTATACCGGATTCTCGAACTGGCTGACTGGCTTATGTATTCGCTGATAGAGATTTACAGGATCCTTGATCCGAGGGAGGATGTTCTGCAGTTCCTAAGAAATCTTCATCTCAGGGTAAAGCACGGAGTCAGGGAAGAACTCCTTGAGCTTGTTAAACTTCCGCAGATAGGACGGAGGAGGGCGAGAGCTCTCTATAATGCAGGTTTTAGAACAACGGAGGATATTATACGAGCCAGACCAAGCGAACTGCTGGCAGTTGAGGGGATTGGCAGAAGGGTTCTTGAGGCAATTTATGGATATTTTGGAGTTGAGCTCCCAAAGATAAAGACTAAAAAAGGTACACTGGATGATTTTTTGAAATAGGTTTGATTTTTCTTTTGCCCTGCCCGTCTTGTTAAGCATAGAGTTAAACTTTTAAACTCCCTCTGAATAACTCAGCGTGGGCACTATGATAGTCATTGTGACAGGAATGCCGGGTTCTGGAAAGAGTAGGATTGTCAGGGAATTCTCGGAGCATGGAGTTCCTCACGTTTCTATGGGAGATATCGTAAGAGAAGAGACTATAAAGCGTGGTCTGGAGCTAACCAAAGAAAACGTCGCCAAGGTTAGTATAAGACTGAGACAGGAGCTCGGTCAGAACGCCGTTGCAAAGCTAACTGTTGAGAGGGTGAGAGAACTTCTGAAGAAAAGTCCCGTCGTGGTGATAGATGGCGTGCGTTCCCTTGATGAGGTTGGAACTTTCAGAAGTGCCTTTCCGGGGGAGAGGATAGTTATTATTGCCGTCCATACACCTCCACATATGCGATTCAGCAGACTCAGGGCGAGAGGCAGACATGATGATCCAAAGAGCTGGGAGGATTTTGAGGAGAGAGATTGGAAGGAGTTAAAGTTTGGAATAGGCAACGTAATAGCCATGGCTGACTACATGCTCGTTAATGACTGTAGCAGAGCGGAATACAACAGAAAAGTTAAAGAGCTGGTTAAAAAGCTCCTAACCGAGCATTGAGTCGAGGAACAGCATGACATAGAAGCCCATGAAGAAGCCGAGGGTTATCAACAATTCATTCTCTTCCCTCCTGTAAATTTCGGGTATCATTTCTTTAACTGTTACATACAACATAGCACCGCCTGCTAAACCGAGACCATAGGGAAGCATCCAGCCGAAGAGCGTGAAGAAATAGGCTCCAATGATAACCATAACCATCTCCGCTATGCCGCTGAGAACTCCCATGAGAATAGGCTGGAGGCGTTTTTTCTGGAGAACTGCAAGGGGAAGAGAAACTACAGTTCCTTCGGGAAAGTCCTGTATGCCAATCGCTATCGCAGTTACCAGTCCAACTTCAAGATTGTAAACGAGGGAAGTGCCAACGGCTATGCCTTCGGGGAGGTTGTGAATTATGACGGCAAGAATCAGAAGCCACACCATTTTCAATTTATTCTTAAACTCCTCAGGACCTTCGTAGCCTTTCACAAGGTGCTCATGGGGAATGAGCCTGTCTATTGCTGATATGAGGATAACCCCGAGGGCTATGCCAGTAGCCGCAGGCATAAAGCTTCCCGTGCTCTCTATTGCTGGCAGGATTAAGCTTGTGAAGGCTGCCACCATCATGACTCCTGCAGCAAAGCTCAGGCTGAAGTCTACACCTTTGTCCGGAATTCGATGAGAGAATATAGCAAGAAATGCACCCAATGAAGTCATCGAGGCCACAAATAAGCCTGCATAAAAGGCTACCCACATCATGCTTCCACCGGATATTCCTAAAATCCAGTGAGAAAGGTTTGTTATGAAGTTTTCCAGCATAGTTAGGCCTCGGATGGTGAAACTTATAAGCTTTCTCAATCACATTAAAAGGGTGAGAAGATGTTCGAGGAAGTCGAGGTTGAAGCTTATGTCTATCCAACAGAGGATGTTGAAAAGGTAAAAAAGGCGATGCTTAATCTGGTGCCCGAACTGGAATTTGAGGCATTTGACAGGGGAGAGCACCTAATCCTGAGGGGAAGAACGAGGAATAAAAAAGCTCTTCAGAGATTGTATGAACTCTTCAGAGGGCAGGCTATACTTGATACAGCACGTGCGTTTCTGGAGGAGGGCTATTTTGATGATGAAATCATAATAAGAGTTCATAAGCAGGCCGCATATGCGGGGAAAGTAAACTTCAATGAGGAATCCCCGCTTGGTCCGATAACCATCGTAATAAAAACAAAAGAGCCTCAGAGGCTCATGAGGTGGCTCGCTCCGAGGACAAAGAATGGCGTGCCAATTGAGTGATTAAGAGGACCTCTTCCTTCCCCATCCTATTTTTGCCGTGAGAACTTTTTCTGTGGAGAATATTCTGGCGGTTGTATAGAGAGTCAAAGCTGCTAAAACTGACAGATATGTGATGCTCGTGAGCATCCCGGTATAGTTTCCTGAGAGCATGTACTGATATGCTACAATGGGATGTGTGAACGGATCAGCAAGGAGGGCATAGCGTGCCGCCACTGGAAGCTCTCCGATACCTATATACATGAGGATAAATGCAGGAAACGCTAATGGCAGGATTACTGAGCTAACAACCGTGTTAGCACTCTGGACATCTTGGGCAAATATTGCCAGAATCATTGCGAGGCTCAGAGAGAATATTATTGTCAGGAATATAATCAGCGCAAATAGTGCCATTCCTCCCGGCGCAATCTGAAGGCCGAGCTTACTGAGGCTAACCCCCGACTGAACGCCCAATGATCCCAAGTAGCTCCTCATACCCACCATGTATGCCAGAGCTGCGATAAGACCCATCAGGGCAGTTCCGGTTATTTTTGAAGCTACTATTGTGGTTCTTTTCACAGGCAGGGTGAGAAGGGTTTCGAGGGTTTTGTTCTCCTTCTCAGCGGCTACAGCTCCTGCAGCCATCTGTGCGGTTATCGCAACCATCAGGAAGATTATTATGGGAAGCGTGATTGACTGAGAAGCGAGGACTCCTGAAACGACTGATGGAGAAACAGGAACTATTCTGCCTTTTAGGTAGGACATACTCTCCGCCCTCACGGGATGGAGGACTGCATCCGGATCTTCCGCACCAAGTTTCTGAATCTTTATCCTTGCTATTTGCTCTGAAAGAACGGATATAACAGCGTTTATTCTACCCTCGCTCACGCTCTCCTTTATTCCAGTGCTTACGGATTTGAATATTCCATACAGAGCGACTTCGGCGGGCCTGTTTTCTTTGATGCTACCAGTGAAATTGTGTGGAATTACCACGAGAACATTCTGATTCTCCCTGGCCGCAAATTCCAGTGCTTTTCCAACTGAACTTGCATTTATCAACGTTACGGTAACGTTTGGAGTATTCTGCAGGGTCTTTACAAGCACCATCCCATATCTCCCGTCATCGAAGTTTGCTATAGCAACATGCGTTTCTCCCTGCGCCTTTTCAAGTCCCACCTGCATCAGCTTCCCCATGGCAGGATAGAGCACCAATGGGACTATGATAAGTCCAAACAGGAGCTTTTTATCCCTGATTAGGTTTTTCATCTCCTTTTTGGCCATGATCCAGAAGTCACTCATAATGCTCACCTCCAGCTCCAACTACCCTCATGAAGACCTCTTCAAGGTTTTCAGCATCATAGCGTTCCTTAAGCTCCTTTGGAGTTCCCAATTCTACTATTCTTCCGCTGTCTATTAGAGCCACCCTGTGACAGAGGAATTCAACCTCAAGCATGTTGTGACTTGAAAGCAGAAAAGTTACGCCTTCGTTCTTGGCAAATTCTCTGATAGTCTTTCTGATGGTGTATGCGTTGATTATGTCCAGACCGCTTGCAGGTTCGTCCAATATAGCCAGCTTTGGCTTGACCATCAGAGCCCTTGCAAGAAGAAGCTTTCTCGTCATTCCCTTGGAGTAGGTGGAAACCTTGTCATCAAGCCTATCACCAAGATCGGAAAGCTTTACTCCCAGCTTTACCATCTTAGCTGCATCTCTATCATTCTTTGCATAAAGCATTGCCATGAACTCCAAGTACTCTCTCCCTGTCAGATTCTTGTAAGCTCCGGCCTCCTCGGGAAGATAGCTTATGAGCTCTCTGATTTTCGGTGCATCTTTAACCACATCATGTCCGAATATTTCTGCTCTTCCCCCAGTTGGCGTGAGCAGTGTTGACAGGATTTTAAGAGTTGTGCTCTTTCCAGCTCCGTTTGGTCCAATGAGCCCGAAAATTTCTCCCTCCCTAATCTCAAAGCTTATCCCTTTCAGGGCTTTAACCTTTCCATAGTCCTTCTCTAAATTCACAACTTCAACGGCGCTCATGGATTCATCCTCCCATACTTATACACGAGCAGTCCGATGGTTGCCAAAATAACCCCAAACAAAGCCAATACCTCTAACCCAGAATACCCGCTCACAAAGGCGATACCCAAGCCAGTAGCAATACCAAGCCACCCATTTCTCTCATGATCGTTGCGGAAGTCCTGAGAAAGCATTAGGAACACAGCTCCACTCATCATGAGTCCAACCTCCAAAATTAGGAAAAATAGGTCCACTCCTTTACATACTTCTCCAGTAACCACATCAATGCAAGCTGGCCTTTCAACTGGAGGTTTGGCAATAGGCAAGGCTATTCCAAGTATATACAGAACCAAACCAGCTTGTTTTTCTCCAACCCTCATCTTTCATCCTTCCTCATATATGAATATATCCTCAATTTTGAGTCCGAAGAACTTTGCTATCTTAAAAGCCAGCCTTAAAGAGGGGTCATACCTACCTTTTTCAATTGCTATTATCGTCTGTCTCGTTACACCTAATACTTTTGCCAGCTCCTCCTGTGTGAGCCCTTTCAGTTCTCTAAGCTCTTTCAGGCGGTTTTTCATCCCCTTCACCTCTCTCCTCGTGATCATTGCTGTTAGTCCTCCGTTTTTCTGTTATCTTTGACATGAGAGAATTTAGTATCACGACTCCAAAAACTGCCGTTAATGTGACCCATAGGGAGGTTCCAAATTTTTTATAGGCAAGGGCAAGAATTGTGGAATCGAGAGCCGAGAGATACACAAAGAGCTGTGCATTTTCCTTCCGTCCATCTGGGAGGAGGTCGTTTGACAGGAGGAGCAATACAAGGGCTGCTGCAACAAATGAAACATCTGGTGCCTTCAAAAAGAAATTTATAAGGAATGCTACAGGAAGGCCTACGAGGAGAAATATTGCAAGCTGGAATAATCGGGTTCTCATTTACATCACCCTTTCGTAGCGGTACTGTGATATTAGGAGGACAATTGCACCTAGCGCGAGTGGAATCAGGAGCTTCATGGCAATTTCGGTGTTCCCTTTGGAGTACTCCCAGAGGTACTCGGCAAAGAGGAGGATACTCATCACGGCGAACGCGTTTCTCGTGCTTTTGGCACCTATCAGCTCGGTTCTCTCGTCCTCTACCTTTTCCACCCTTGAGTTGTAGTACCAGTTCAGAGCGTGAGCCAGCAGGATGCCGAGGAGGAATATTCCCACCGCTAGGGATGCCCTTCCAGATTTGGTGGAGTATGCAAGGCCGATAATTATCCCCACTGTTAGAAGTGCAAGCAGGCTTTCATAGCTGGGTCTCACTCACATCACCCTCGCATAGTAATGTTTCAGTGAAAGCTTTAAGAGAGAAACCAGAACCATCAGGGCAAGAGAGAGGTAGTATGCACTCCTCAGGCTCTCCTCCTTTTCTGAGAGGATAGATAGCGCAATAACGAGGAAGGCAAGAACGAGTATCAGAACCTGAAGCGTTCTCCTCGAAGCCATCTCCTCAATACGAAGCGTTCTTTCGTCACTCAGAACCTCTCCCTTTTTTCTGAGCCATTCTGAGTAGAGGAATACAGCGGCTATAGCACCTGCCAAAACTACAAAGGAAAGCGCCATGTTTCCAATCCACAGAGCCGCTATAAGCAGAAGGGCTGTTGTTGCAGGAATAGCATATCCTATGAGTTTCCACCTTTCCATGTTATTCACCATGTAAAGTTTCCTTTACGTAAAGCTTACTTTACATCTTTATAAACTTTTCCCCGAAAGGTTTTTTAAAGGGAGTTGGGAGTTTTAGCTGAGCGGGGGTTGCCGAGCCTGGTCAAAGGCGCGGGATTCAGGGTCCCGTCCCGTAGGGGTTCGCGGGTTCAAATCCCGTCCCCCGCACCAAATCTCAGAACTTCTGGCATTACAAACTTTGTTTTCAGAACGCTCTATGATTCAGTAAGGTAAAAAGAAAAAAATCATTCCTCTCTAAAAGCCCCATACTTCTTGGGATCATAGAATGGAGGGGTCAGTGTTATGGCCTTTTTTACTTTGCTTCTGATCTCTACTTCAAGTTCAACACCTGGCTGAGCAAATTCTGGATTGACGAAGGCTATTCCAATGCCTATGCCAAGCAACGGTGAAAGCGTTCCGCTTGTGACCTCGCCTATGAGCCTGCCATCCTTATAGACCCTGTAACCTTCCCTTGGAATTCCCTTGTCAATCATCTTGAAGTGCACCATCTTACTTGGAAGCCCTCTCTCCTTCTGCTTCAGGAGGGCATCTTTTCCAATAAATTCCTTGTCCCAGAATAAGGCAAAGTCGAGGTTGGCTTGAAGTGGTGTAACTTCGTCAATATCTGTGCTGAGAAGCTGCTTTTCCTTTGTTTCATTGCCATAGAGCGTGTAACCCGCCTCCATTCTAAGGGTATCCCTTGCACCTAAGCCAGCGGGCTTTATGCCGTACTTCTCCCCAGCTTCAAGGATTTTGTTCCATACATACAAAGCTTTCTCTGGCTTACCCCTCTTGCTTTCATCCGGGTGATAGGGATTGGCATCTTCGAAGTAAACTTCCCATCCATTCTCTCCTGTGTAGCCGCTCCTTGAAAGAAGCATCTTTATTCCATCGAGCTCTACCTCCTTGGCTTGGAACCACCATAGATCGTTGATATCAATGCCAAAGAGGTCTTTAGCTAAATCTCTTGCCTTTGGTCCCTGAATTGAGAACATAACGTAATCATAAGTTTTATTTTCAATCTCAAGGTCGAGCTCGGTGTATTGCTCAACTGCTCTCTTGATTGAGGTGAACCAGGCGTAGAGCTTTTCGAATGCATCGCTGTCGCATACCATCATATAGGTGTCGTTCCCCATGTTGAAAACGAGTGTTTCGTCTTTAACGGCCCCACGTTCGTTTAAGACAAGCGTGTAAGTTCCGCTTATTGCCGGAGGCCTTGAGATGTCATTGGTTGTAACATACTGAAGGAACTTTAGGGCGTCTTTGCCTCTAAAGAAGATTTCACCCATGTGTGAAACATCAAAGATTCCAACACCGTTTCTTACTGCGAGGTGCTCTTCCTTTATGCTTGAATACCAAATTGGCATCTCCCAGCCAGCGAATTCCTCAACTTTTTTTGCATTCTCTTTGTGCCAATCAAAAATGTGCACCCTTTTCACCATAAGTATCACCATTTAGAAAATATCGTGGATATAATATAATTCTTTTCATTTTGATTTTTATATTCGGGGGCTGATGTATGTTTAAATACCTTCATCTCAATTATAGTACCCCACAGCTCATGAATTTTCGTTGGTGACAAGATTATACTCCTATTGCTGTTAAGGTTAGTAACCTCATATCTGATAAAATTGGTCACATTTATTTGAAGATATTGAACAGATACAATTAAATATTATTAAACTATTAAAAACATTACGATAAAATCCGAAAGATATTCGACAAAGCTGGGGTGGTATTGTGAGAAAAGAACTTTCTCTGTTTATACTGGCCATCGCCATCTTTGGTGTGGTCGCCAGTGGATGTATAAGTGGAGAAAATACCTCAACAACACAGACGCAAACTCAAACACAATCTACTATGGCGTCTTCCACATCTAAATCTGAAAAAACTACAACGAATGTCGTGATTTATGGTTATGGTAGTGAAATGATAACATTAGATCCAAGCACAGAATTTTCCAATTCTATAGTGGTTTTAGCAAACGTGTACGAATGCCTTGTAAAATATACTCCAGAAGGCTTGAAACCTTGGCTTGCCACTTCCTGGGAAAGCAATGAGAATGGAACTGTATGGACATTCCATCTCAGGAAGGGAGTTAAATTCCATACTGGAAACACCATGACTGCTGAAGATGTCAAGTGGTCTGTTGAGAGAACAATAAGAATGGGACTTGGACCCGCTTTTATCTGGGATCCTGTTAAGAAAATCGAGGTGGTAGATAACTACACCATCAAGTTCTATCTCAAATATCCTGCAAACCTGCCCCTGATAGCCTCATCGGCATATGGAGCATACATAATGGATAGCAAATATCTCTCGAAGATCGGGGATGATAAAGCAATAGCGAAGTGGTTCAATGAAGGCCATGACGCTGGAACTGGACCATATATGATTGATAAATACAATCCCAAAACCGAGATTGTCCTTAAGAAATTCAATGACTACTGGGGTGGCTGGAGTGATGATCAATTTGATCTTGCTGTGATAAAAATAGTCCCAGATGCGTCACTAAGAGAACAGATGGTTACAAGCGGTGAGATTCAGATTACAAGGGATCTACCACTCGATGATATTCCGAAGCTAAAGGATAATCCGAATGTTAAAGTTGATAAGACTCCCTCCTATCAAGAACTCTACGCATTCTTTAACACCAAAAAGAAGCCTCTGAACAATAAACTTGTCAGACAGGCTCTGAGCTATGCTGTTCCATACAAAGATATCGTCGATTATGTCCTCCATGGATATGGTGAAGTTGCAAAGGGACCAATTCCCAAGGGCATGCTGGGTTACTTCGAGGACATGAAAACATATACCTACAATATCGACAAAGCCAAACAGTTGCTGGCTCAAGCTGGCTATCCAAACGGTGGATTTAAGCTCGTGTTAACATATACACAGGGCGATCAGGCTGAAGCTAAAGTCGCTGAGATTATAAAAGCGGAGTGGAAGAAGCTTGGTATCGATGTGGAAATAAGGCCGATGAACTGGGAGCAGCAGTGGGCTCTGGCTAAGAGCGACCCCACAAAGGCTCAGGATATCCTCATGATGTACTGGTGGCCAACCTATCCGACTCCATACGACTTCCTGTTCAACATGTTCCACTGTGAGAAGGAAATAAACTTCAACCTATGCTACTACTGCAATGATGAGTTTGACAAAGCAATCGATGAGGCTGTTACTTTAGAGGGTATCAATCCAGAGAAGGCCGCGGATCTGTATAAGAAGGCAGAGCAGATGCTCATCGAGGATGCTCCTGCAATATTCTTCTACAATCCAGACGATGTCTATGTCTACCACAAGAGCATAACAGGATTTAAAGACAACCCGGGATATCCACAGGTTGTGTTCTTTTACGAACTCCACAAGGCCTGATTTCTTTCTTTTATTTTGTATGGAGGGACAGCCATGAAATTCAGAGAATATGTCATTTACAGGCTTGTGCTGGCGGTTTTTGTTATTATTGGAGTTGTTACGGTTGTATTTTTCATATCAAGAGTGATACCTTCTGATCCTGCCGCCCTCTGGGTAGGTGCTCATCCAACTCCCGAGGCAATTGAAAAGGCTCGGGAACAGCTTCACCTGAATGATCCCCTTCTGAAGCAGTTTGGCTATTACCTCTGGTCGCTCCTCCATGGGGATTTGGGGGTTTCAATAAGAACCCATAACCCTGTTGCGGCGGATTTAAAATCAGCTTTCACGGCAACCTTTGAGCTCATACTGGTAGCTGAATTCTTGGCTATAATCGTTGGAATACCTCTGGGGGTTTATTCTGCTGTTAAAAAGGACTCTTGGCTTGATAATCTGAGCAGGATATTTGCAATAAGCGGTGTCTCCCTGCCGGCCTTCTGGTTTGGAATAGTTCTTCAGCTCATTTTCTTCAAGCACCTCGGCCTCCTCCCTTTGGCCGGCAGGGTGGGCACCGTCGTAATGCTTGAGCATCCTCTCCACGTCATAACGGGATTCTATCTGCTCGATTCGCTGATAACTGGAAACTTTCCTGTATTTGTGGATGCACTGAAGCATCTGATACTTCCTGCAGTAACACTCGCCATGTATCCCGTGGGGCTCATAACGAGACAGGTGCGCTCTATGATGATAGAGGTGCTTAATGAGAACTATATCAGAACAGCGTGGGCATATGGACTGCCTCCGAAGAAGATATACTTCAAATACGCTCTGAAAAATGCCATAGCTCCTGCTTTAATAACGGTTGGACTTTCATTTGCATACACTCTGATAGGGGCATTTCTCGTTGAGCTCATATTCAACTGGCCCGGCCTTGGAAGATATGCGGCATATGCAATTATGAGCATGGACTATCCTGCAGTTCTGGGAGTTACCATAATTGCAGCAACGGCATATGTATTCATCAACCTAATTGTTGACCTTATTCAGGTTCGTCTTGATCCGAGAATAAAGCTGTGAGGGAGAAAAATGAGGAAAGAAGAAACAATTAAAATCCTGCTTAGGAATAAGCTCTCGATAGTGGGTCTCTCAATAATCGTGGCTCTTATCATCATAGCAATCCTTGCACCGATCTTGGCTCCATATCCAGATCAGGCTTTAGGAGAGCCCAATTTGAAAGAACGCCTGCAGCCGCCCAGCAGATTGCATCCCTTTGGAACTGATCATCTTGGAAGGGACATACTGAGCAGGGTAATTTACGGGACAAGAACATCATTAATAGTGGGATTCTCTGTTGTTTTTCTCGCTCTGCTTATAGGGGTTCCCCTCGGTTTGATTGCCGGTTACTTCGGGGGCAAAGTTGATTTGATTATAATGAGAATAACAGACATATTCCTCGCATTCCCTCCCCTTCTCCTTGCATTGCTCATTGCAACAACTCTTGGCAGGGGCATGATCAACGCTATCTTAGCCCTCGCAATAAGCTGGTGGCCTTGGTACACACGACTGGCCAGGGGCATGGCTATCTCAGTGAAAGAGCGCCCTTATGTTGAGGCTTCACGTGCCATGGGGATATCCGACTGGAAGATTATGATAAGGCATGTCCTTCCAAATTCTCTCTCTCCTCTCATCGTTCAGGCTACCATGGATATGGGTTCTGCCATTTTGGAGGCAGCGGCATTAAGCTTTCTCGGATTAGGAGTTCAACCACCAACGCCAGATTGGGGGCTCATGGTTAGCGAAGGAAAGGACTACTTCCTCAACTACTGGTGGTATCCTGTGTTCCCGGGTCTGGCCATCTTCATTACTGTCATGGCATTTAACCTGCTTGGAGATGCTGTTAGGGAGGTTATAGACCCCAGACTCAGGAGGAGATTGCTATGAAAAAGCTCCTTGAGATAAATGATCTTTACATCAACTTTAAAACTCTCTGGGGTGTTGCAAAAGTTCTTAACGGCGTTAGCTTTAACATACGGGAAGGGGAAATCTTCGGCCTCGTTGGAGAAACTGGGTGTGGAAAGAGTGTAACTGCGTTGAGCATTTTAAGATTGCTACCTCCAAATGCTGAAATTTCGGGAAAAATACTCTTCAAAGGGGATAATTTACTTGAAAAGTCAGAGGAAGAGATGAGAAAAATACGAGGGAAGAAGATATCCATAATCTTTCAGGACCCAATGACTTCATTGAATCCGCTGTTTAAAGTGAGAGATCAGATGCTTGATATCATAGAACTGCATGAAGGCCTTGACAGGAGAAGCGCTGAGGAACATGCTAAAAAACTGCTGAAGGCTGTGGGGCTTTCTGATCCTGAGAGAATTTTGAATTCTTACCCTCATGAGCTCAGCGGAGGAATGAGACAGAGAATTATGATAGCCATGGCGCTCTCCTCAAATCCTTATCTCCTCATAGCAGATGAACCAACAACTGCTCTGGATGTAACAATTCAAAAGCAAATTCTTGAGCTGATACTTGATCTGAGAAATCAGTATAACTTCTCGGTGCTGTTAATAACCCATGATCTGGGAGTTGTGGCTGAAGTTTGTGACAGAGTGGGGGTAATGTATGCTGGGAATATAGTTGAAATCGCACCCACAGAGGAGCTCTTCGAAAATCCTCTCCACCCATATACCCAGGGATTGCTGTCTGTAGTGCCAGATCCGAGGATAAAGAAACCACTTAAACCTCTAAAAGGCAGTGTTCCGAGTTTGCTTAACCCACCAAGCGGATGCCGCTTCCATCCGAGATGCTTCTATGCAAAGGGAATCTGTGGAAATGTGAAACCCGAGCTTCACGAGCATTCTCCCGGTCATTTCGTAGCATGCCATCTCTATGGAGGTGAAGACCAGTGATTAGAGTAGAGCATCTCAAGAAGTACTTTCCGATAACTCACGGCTTCATACGGAAAAAGATTATCTGGTTGAAGGCCGTGGATGATGTCTCATTTGGGATCAAAGATGGGGAAACGTTTGGTCTCGTAGGGGAGAGTGGAAGTGGAAAATCAACAACAGGTAGAACCCTCCTGAGACTTTATGAACCCACAGGGGGTAAGGTGTATTTCAACGATATTGAAGTAACTGCATTATCCAAACAGGAGCTTAAAGAGCTTAGACCGAAGATGCAGATAATCTATCAGGATCCATACTCCTCTCTGAATCCGAGACTTACGATCTTTGAGATCATAGCAGAGCCACTGAGGGAATACGGGCATGAAAATGTTAAAGAAACTGTTCTTGAACTTTTGGAGGCTGTAGGGCTCAGTGAAGAGCATGCAAAAAAGTATCCCGATGAGATAAGCGGAGGACAGTGCCAGAGAGTTGCGATAGCGAGAGCCTTAGCTTTGAATCCTGAATTTCTTGTTCTGGATGAACCAACATCAGCTCTCGATGTCTCAGTTCAGGCTCAGGTTTTAAATCTCCTTGAGAGCCTCCAGAGGGAGAGGAACCTGACGTACCTTTTCATCTCACATGATCTGGGGGTTGTCAGGTATCTGGCAGACAGGGTAGGGGTGATGTACCTCGGAAAACTCGTTGAGGTAGGAACGATAGAACAGGTGTTCGATAATCCTGCACATCCCTACACGAGAATGTTGCTGAGCTCCATTCCAGTACCGGATCCAAAAGCCAGAAATTTGAAGAGAGAACGGGTTATAGGAGAGATTCCAAGCCCGCTACATCCTCCAAGTGGGTGCAAATTCCATACCAGATGTCCCTATGCGAAGGAAATCTGCAAAAAAGAAGAACCTGAGATGATTGAAATTGAAAAAGGGCATTTTGTCAGATGTCATTTTGTAGGTGAGCTGCAATGATAGTTGTTCTGGATCCGATAAAAGACGAAGAAGGGATTTTTGAGAAGGAGATCAGAGAATACATCTTAAGACACTATCCCCATGACACATTTAGGGTTTTGACTCTAACAAATGGTCCAAAATCAATAGGAAACTTCACTCAAAAAACATTGGCATGTTCCAATACTATCGGGCTTGTAAGTGAGCTTAAGAATTCCTCTGCCATCCTGATAAACTGCTTTGCTGATCCATGTTTGTTTGAACTGCGGGAGAATCTGGAGGTTCCAGTTTTTGGGGCAGGAGAGACAACGATGCACGTAGCTTCAATGCTTGGAGAGTTTGCTGTGGTTGGGCCGGGAGATAATCTGATCTCATGGACACGGATACAGGCGAGAGAATACGGTGTTTTTGATAAATTAACCTCGGTCAGAAGAATAAAAATTCCTGTTGAGGAGATACTGAAAAACAACCAAAAACTATACGAAGAAACAAAAGATGCCTGTATTAAGGCTGTTGAGGATGGAGCTGATGTCATTGTTTTAGGATGCACGGGGTTTGTAAATATTGCAGAAAAGCTCAGTAAGGAAATCTGGGAGGAGTTTAAAATCCCCGTTCTTGAACCCCTTTTGATAACGTATAGCGTTGCACGCTCTTTATATCCAATTCTGAAACACGGGAAAAGAGGTTTATTCTCCGGGAGGTGAAAAGATGAAAGTGCTTGGTAAACAGGATTTAAGGGACATTTTGGAAGGATGCACAGTCCTCGGAACCGGGGGCGGCGGAAGTCCCGAAGAAGGGTGGAAGATGGTAAAAAAAGAGCTCGATGCAGGAAGGGAATTCAGGCTGGTAGGGCTTGAAGAAATCCCGGACAATGGGATTGTCCCCATGCCTTATTTCGTAGGCTCATTGGCAGGTGAAAAGGTTGAATCTGTCTATGAGGAAGGGGAAGCAGCCCGTTCTTATAGACTTCTTGAGGAGTTTATGGGGGAGGAATTTGCGGGGGTTATCTCTACCGAGCTTGGAGGAGCAAATACAGCGGCAGCCCTTGCAACGGCAGCAAGGCTTGGAAAGCCCATAGTCGATGGTGATCCTGCAGGGAGATCAGTCCCCGAACTTCAACACACAACGTATTATATAATGGGCATCAGAATGGCACCATTCTCTGTGGTTACCCCACATGGGGATGAGATGGTGATTGCAAAGGTTAAGGATGACTTTCAAGCTGAGAAAATTGTCAGAGCAGTTGCAGCATCGCTAAAAACGAATGTGGGAGTTACATCCCATCCAGTTGCTGGCCGGGAACTCAGAACCTCTGTCGTTAGGGATGCTATTTCTCATGCTCTTTCACTCGGGAGGGCTTTGAGAATTGCGAGGGAAAGGGATAATGACCCCATAAGGGCATTAATTGAGGCTGGAAATGGATTTTTACTGTTCAAGGGTACTGTCATAGAGACAGACTGGCGGGAGGAGAATGGCTTTACAGTGGGAGAATTCAAACTTGAGGGATATGAGGAGTTCAACGGGGAAACCTACAAAGTCTGGTACAAGAATGAAAACCTGATATCATGGAGAAACGGTAAAATTGACGTCACAATACCGGATTTAATATCAGTACTCACTCCCGATGGATATCCTGTGACAAATCCAAATGTAAGGGAAGGAAAGGACTATGTTGTCGTTGGATTCCCCGCACCGGAACTCTGGAGAACACCGAAAGGACTGGAAATTTTTGGGCCGAAATATCTTGGGTTTGATATGGAATATATACCCATTGAGAAAAGACTTCTCTAATTTCTTTTTTATGTGAGGTGTTGATTTTGAAGGTGCTGGTTATAAATCCTGTGGGAACTGATAGATGGAATGAATCCGATAAGGAAATATATGAACACTTTGCATCAAAACAAACCATTATTGATGTTGTTAATCTGGAAAAAGGACCAGAATCAATAGAAACTCGGGTTTCAGAAACGGAGGTTCTGCCGCTCATAGTCAGGAAGGCACTTGAGCTCCACTCAAAATACGATGGGATCATAGTAAACTGCTGTCTTGATCCTGCAGTGGATGTGATTAGATCAGCCATCGAAATACCTGTAATCGGACCATGTCAGGCATCTTTGGCTCTTGCCTCAGTTATTGGAAAGAAGATAGGTATAGTAACAGTGTCAAAGACAGCTCCGCCGCTTTTCGAAGAGCTCGTGTTGAAGTACAGGATGGAGAACAGGGTGAGTAGTATAAGGGGAATAGATCTGTCAGTCCCTGAAATTGATGTTGACCGAACAAAAACGGTGAAACTCCTGAAGGAGGAAATTGGCAATTCAATAAAAGACGGTGCTGATGTCATCGTTTTGGGCTGTACAGGCCTGGCTGGCTTTGCTAAGAAACTGCAAAAATTTTTCAATGTGCCTGTTCTGGATCCTGTCGCATGTGCTGTTAAAGTTATGGAGGATGTCATAGAGCTTGGGAGGTGGGTATCATGAATGAGCTCTCTATAGAGGTTCAAGAAGGAGCGTATTCTCTCGTTAGGGATGTAATGAAGGTACAAGCGGGAGAGGTCGTTGTTATAACCGCCGATACCGGAAGCGACTGGCAGGTCATTGAAGCGACTGCTAAGGCGGCGAAGCTTCTTGGAGCGAAGCCCCTTGTCCTATGGTACTCAATGCCCCCCCACGTTGGAAAAGCGGCTGATCCCTATCTGCCTCTGAAACCACTGGAGGCAGCTTTAAAAAATGCTGATGTGTGGATTGAATTTAACAAGAGCTGGCTCCTCTATTCAACGCCGTGGGACAATGTGATGGCCGAGGATAAAGTTAGGTATATCTGTCTGGTCGGGATGACGAGCGAAATGATGGTGAGGAACATTGGAAGGATTGATGTTCTCAAGCTTCTCGAATTTCAAAGAATCTTGGCAGAGATAACAAGAAACAGCAGGAAAATGGAGATTACAAGTCCGGCTGGGATGAAAGTTGAGTTTGAAAACGATCCTGAGAGACCTATCTTTGCCGAAGGGGATGTGAATGGACCCGGAGATTATATGCTCTTCGGTCAGGTTGACTGGGCACCGATAGAGGAAAGCATCAACGGGACTATAGTTTTTGACGGTTCTGTATGGCCGCCCCAAGAGCTGGGGGTACTTAAAGAGCCTATTTTTCTTGAAGTTGAGGCGGGAAAGGTGGTTAATATCGAAGGAGGATGGGAAGCGAGGGTATTCGAAAGATGGCTGAAAAGTTTCAATGATCCAAACATGTTTAACATAGCTCATCTCTCCTATGGCTGCAATCCGGGAGCAAAACTCACAGGCAACATACTTGAGGACGAACGGGTGTGGGGCGCTGTCGAATGGGGTTTAGGCAATCAGGCGGAGAGTTTTAAAGGGAAATTCGGCCCTGCAAAGAGTCACACGGATGGTATATGTCTTGCCCCTACAGTTAAGGGGGATGGAGAATACATCATAAAGGATGGGGAGTATGTGCATCCTAAACTGAAGAGCTTGGTTGAGGATTTAATGGTATAGGCTGGGATTCTTTGTTTTTCCTTTCTATCAGAGCTCTGGGAGTATGTCATGAAATGGAATTTCAAGCCCCTTTAAAGTTTTGACCCCGAATATTATTTTGTAAGTGTGTATGCATCTCTCTTCCTGCAGGGTTTCTGAGATGGCTTTCCTCAGGCTTGAGAGATCCTCTCCAAAGAATCCGACTAAGAGATCATAATCTCCCCAAATCTCATATACTTCAAATGTGTAATTGTTCTCCATGAGTTTTCTTTTAAATGAGAGAATTTGGGTTCTGTTGGCACTTGGTTTTAGTTTAATTAAAGCAAATGCATAGCTGTATCCAAGTTTATCAAACCTCAAATACGCTGAGATAAAGAGATATCCTTTCCTCTGCAGGTTTATCCGTCTCCATCTCACAGCAGATTTTGAAAGCCCTATACGTCTTCCAATTTCCGCATCGCTTATCCTTGCATTTTCTTTAAGTAATCTTATAATTTGCCAATCTCTTTTTGATAATCTTTTTCTCATATTTCCACCACTAATAACTTCAATGTTGTTGTAACTTAATAAAAATTTCGTCTAAAAGGTTATTATTCAAATAAAAATTAGTCCAACAGAGGAATTCTACAAAGATCACTTTGGTCTAATAATGGATAAATACTATACATCGAAAACCCTTTGGAGGCAATATTATGAAGATAGGATTGATTAGGGTTTTGACGTTGGAGGATGAAAAGCTCCTTAATCTGCATGGAAGGCTTATTGAAAGGGCTTTCCCTGAATTAAAGGTTGTCACCAGATGCATCGAAGATCAACCAAAGGGCATATATGATGATAAAACAGAGGAAATTGCCAAACCAAAAATCTTGAAGTTAGTAAAGGAGTTTGAAAAAGAAGGTGTCAACGCCATCATAATAAGCTGTGCGGCTGATCCTGCCGTGGAAGAAGCCAGGGAGGTAGTTTCTGTCCCAGTTATCGGTGCTGGGTCTGCAGTTTCTGCCTTGGCCTTAGCATATGGAACTGGAATCGGTGTCTTGAACTTAACTGAAGAAACCCCAAAGGTCATCAAACGGATTCTTGGAAAGAATTTAATTGCCGAGGATCATCCGGAAGGTGTCAGGAATACATTGGATTTAATGACTGAATGGGGTAAGAGAGAGGTCATAAAAGCTGCAAAAAGACTAAAGAGAAGGGGTGCTGAAGTTATCGTTTTGGGATGTACTGGGCTCTCAACAATAAGGATAGCTCCTGTTTTGGAGGAAGCTGTTGGAATCCCAGTGTTGGATCCTGTTATAGCCTCTGGTGCTGTTACATTATATGCGCTTAGACGGAGGGTTCTGGATGAAGGCTAAGAGTGTGATTAAGGTGGATGAAGAGGTTGCTGAGGCTGCAGTTCTTGGAGGTGCTTTCTTTGGTGGGGGTGGTGGTGGCGATTTAAGATTGGGTTTGAGACATGCGAAACTTGCAGTTCAGCTTGGAGAGGTGCTCATAGTAGATGTGGGTAGTATTCCAGAGGACAAGTTTGTTGTTACGGCCTCAATGGTAGGGGCTCCAGCCGCAAAAGAAAAATATCTCGTACCTGCCCATGCTCTGCGCTCTACAGAACTTTTTATTGATGTAGGACAATTACCCCTTGGTGGGATAATATCCTCAGAGAATGGGGGATACTCCACAATAAATGGATGGATACAATCGGCCCTTTTAGGGATTCCTATTGTCGATGCACCTGCAGATGGAAGGGCTCACCCAACCGGTGTAATGGGGGCCATTGGCCTGCATAAGATCCCGGACTATATCTCAATTCAGACTGCAGTAGGAGGAAGTAAAGAACTTGGGAGATATGTGGAGGTAATAGCAAAGGGTTCTCTGGAGAAGACAGCCAAAATTATTAGAGAGGCTGCAGTTCAAGCAGGAGGGTTGGTGGCAGTTACAAGAAATCCAGTAACACCAGAGTATCTTAAGAAAAATGCTGCGGTTGGGGGAATTACTCAGGCTATTGAAGTTGGAAGGATAATTCGAGCACACAAAAATGACCCAGAGCAGATGATTAAAAAAATTATAGAGCATCTTGGAGGAGGAGAATTAATTGACAGAGGTGAGGTGGAGAAGGTTCTGCTGGAAACGAGAGGTGGCTTTGATATAGGAAAGGTTATTGTAAAAAGTAGAGATACCAGATATGAACTAATTTTCTGGAATGAATTTATGAGCCTTGAAGATTCAGACGGAAATAGATATGGCACTTTTCCAGATTTAATCGTTGCTATAGACATTGATAATTCGCTTCCTTTGACTTCTGCCGAGATCAGAAGGGGGAATAAGGTAGCTTTGGTCGTTATTCCTAAGAAAAAACTCATTCTTGGTGCGGGAGTTAAAGATCCCGATGTTTTAAAAACAGTTGAGCAGGTTGTGGGTGGTCAAAATGATGAAGCAGGTTATTGAAGCATATGAACTTTTGGACAGTGCATATGTGGATGGCCTTAGAGTGGCTGAAGTGCTGAAAGAGCGTGGATTAGAACATGTAGAGGTTACGACAATAAAGGGAGAAAAGGGTTCAACAGATTTCATAAAGATTGTAGTGCCCGGGAAGAATGGAAAGCTAAGTGGGGGTAACGCCCCTACATTAGGCATAATCGGCAGACTTGGGGGGATTGGAGCAAGACCGGAAATGGTTGGATTAGTCTCCGATGGGGATGGTGCTGTAACAGCGATAGCAGCTGCTCTGAAGCTCGCAGATATGCAGGGAACTGGAGATATTCTGGAGGGTGATGTGATAATAGCAACACACATATGCCCCAATGCCCCAACCATACCTCATGACCCTGTTCCCTTCATGGGGTCCCCTGTTGACATGACTACCATGAATAAATATGAAGTAGATCCGGGAATGGATGCTATCCTTTCAATAGATACCACGAAGGGCAACAGAGTAATAAATGTCAGGGGGTTTGCAATAACTCCAACGGTAAAAGAAGGGTGGATATTGAAGGTCAGCGATGATTTGCTTGATATCATGCAGAATGTAACCGGAAAACTGCCCGCAGTTCTCCCTATAACCATGCAGGACATAACTCCTTATGGAAATGGGGTTTACCACATTAACAGCATTCTTCAACCTGCGACTGCAACAAGTGCTCCTGTAGTGGGAGTAGCAATAACAGCAGAAATCCCTGTTCCGGGATGTGCAACAGGAGCCAGTAATGTAATCGACATTGAGCAGGCCTCAAGATTCTGTATTGAAGTAGCTAAGGGATTTGGTACGGGTAAAGTGAAGTTCTACGACGAAGAAGAGTTTAATCATTTAATAGAGCTCTATGGTTCTATGAATCACCTCCAAACATTGGGGAGGCAGAAGAGATGAAAGTGGGCTTTGTGACTATCGGTCAATCTCCAAGGGTAGATGTTGTCCCTGAAATAAAGCCCCTTCTTGGAAATCTGGAGATACTGGAATGTGGAGCTTTGGATGGTCTTACCATGAAAGAAATTCAGGAGTTGGCTCCTTTGGAGGAGGACTATCTCCTTGTCACGAGACTTAGGGATGGTACCCAAGTGAAACTCAGCAGAAATAAAATTGTGAAAAGGCTTCAAGGATGTATTGATAAGCTTGAAAAGGAGGTTGACGTCATTGGAGTTCTGTGCACTGGAGAATTTCCGGAACTGAAATCGAGTAAGTTATTGATTGAGCCATCTTTGCTCCTTTTAAAAACCGTGGAGGCTATTCCTGTAAGGAAACTTGGTGTAATCATCCCAGACAAGAAACAGATAGAGATCACAAAAAGAAAATGGGGCAGTATCATTGAAGAAATCAGAGTTGAGGCAGTTTCTCCATACGTCGGTAATGAAGAAAACCTAAGAAGAGCCGCAGAGAGCATAAAAGATTGTGATCTAATAGTGCTTGACTGCATAGGTTATTCTATGAGAGCGAAGGCTATTGTAAGGGCTGTCACAGAAAAGCCTGTTTTACTTCCGAGAACTTTGATGGGTAGGGTCATTGGAGAGCTTGTGGAGGTGTTGGAATTATGATGAACATCACTTTTAGAGAGGATCTCTATAAAGCCTGTGAAATTGCTTTAAAACAGTGTATGGGTGTTAAAGAAGGAGAAAACGTTGTGGTAATTGCGGATGAGCCAGAGAGGAATATTGGATATCATCTATGGCTCAAAGCGAAGGAGCTCGGAACAGATGCAGTATACATGGAAATAATTCCAAGAGAAATGCATGGAGAAGAGCCACCAAAACCTGTTGCCGAGGCTATGAAAAGTGCGGATGTTGTAGTTGCTCCTACATCGAAATCAATAACCCATACAATGGCGAAGAAAGAGGCATGTGAGGGAGGAACGAGAATTGCAACGCTCCCCGGCATTACAGAGGAGATGTTCATACGAACCATGAGCGTTGATTATAATGAAATACTTGCTTTGACACACAAGATTGCTGATATTCTCGATCAGGGAAGAGAGGTTCACATAACAACAGAACTCGGCACGAATTTGAGTTTTTCAATAGAAGGCAGGTTGGCCAGGAGAAGTACTGGGGTGTATAAAAATCCCGGAGAATGTGGGAACTTACCGGGGGCTGAGGCTTATATTGCTCCTGTTGAAGGGACTGCAAATGGTGTGGTCGTTGTAGATGGTTCTATGGCTGGAATTGGAGTACTGGGGGAGCCTATTAAGCTCAATATTAAGGAAGGGTTTGTTGAAAAAATTGAAGGAGGTGATGAGGCAAGAAAATTGGAGAGAATATTGTCAAAATACGGAATGGAAGCAAGAAATATAGCAGAGTTTGGGGTGGGAACCAATCCAAAAGCGAGAGTAAGCGGGAATATTTTAGAAGATGAAAAAGTCTTTGGAACTATTCACATAGCTTTAGGGAGCAATTATGACTTTGGTGGGAGGGTAAAAGCACCGATACATCTGGATGGGATAGTTGAGAAACCAACTGTTTTGATTGATGAAAAGTATTTATTTAAAGACGGAAAACTGGTGGTGTAGGATAATGGAGCAAGTTAAAAAACACCCCTCGGCGTTTGAGTTGAAAATCTTAATATTAAACTTGATCTTAGCTGCGTGGGGTGCTATTATTGGATTGGAGCTTATCACGCGCTTGGGTATATCTACAAACACATCAATAATTGGCGCTCTGATAGCAATTCTTGTAGCCAGAATACCTTACCATGTACTGAAAGAATTCCTGGACTTAAACAGACAGAATCTTGTCCAGACTGCAATTTCAGGAGCTACATTTGGTGCTGCCAATGCAATATTCTTACCTCTTGGTGTTACATGGTTACTCAAGAGACCAGACTTATTCTGGCCAATGTTCATTGGAGCAACAGCAGCAGCCTTTGTAGACATGACTATGATATACTGGTTATTTGATACGAGAGTTTTCCCTGCTAAAAATCCATGGCCTCCGGGAATCGCCACTGCAGAGACGTTGATCGCTGCTGCCAGCAAGGGGAAAAGAGCACTTTATCTTTTATATGGAATTGTTGGTGGTGCAATAGCCAAGTATTTCTTTGCAATCCCAGCGGATATTGCCGGTGTTGCTTGGATTGGAAACATCTGGGCATTAACAATGTTTGGGATTGGTCTGATAGTCAGAGGGTATTCTGTTAAGCTATTTGGAGTAGATATAAACAAGTACTATGTTCCCCATGGAGTAATGATAGGTGCAGGGCTTGTTGCATTAATCCAGATAATTGGCATAATTTCAAAGAAAACAAAGGCCATGAAAGAGTCAGGAGAAGAGGGGTACGAATTCACAAGGAGTGAGGAACATATAAAATTTGCATTAACAAGAGGATTTGCAATTTATTTAGCAATAGCTCTACTGTTAGCTCTTATGGGAGGCTTATATACAGGGATGTCAGCGGGAATGTTCGTATGGTGGTTTATATTTGCGGCAATAGCAGCAATTGTTTCGGAACTGATTGTAGGTCTCTCGGCAATGCATGCCGGATGGTTCCCAGCATTTGCAACAGCACTGATCTTCCTAATTCTCGGGGTGCTGATGAAGTTCCCTGCTCCTGCTCTGGGATTGCTGGTAGGATTCACTGCAGCTACAGGACCAGCATTTGCGGATATGGGATATGATCTAAAAACAGGATGGATTATCAGGGGAGAAGGAAAGGACAAGAAATTCGAGTTTGAGGGAAGAAAACAGCAGTACTTTGCTGAACTTACTGGTCTCATAGTTGCTGCTGTTATGGTGGCTGTCTTTGCCAAGACCTATCTCGTTCAGAATCTTGTTCCACCGGTGGATAGGGTCTATGTGACAACTATACAAGCTGGAGCCACACCAGAGATAGCAAAATATCTACTCATATGGGCAATACCCGGGGCTATTGTTCAGTGGATAGGTGGGCCTGATAGACAAATCGGAATCTTGTTTGCAACAGGTTTACTCATAAAATATCCAATCGCAGGAGTCACAGTATTAGTAGCAATTGCCATTAGAGCAATAATAGAGCATGTATATAAAGAAGAAGGAAAGAGGGTTCTGTATATACTGGGTGCAGGATTGATAGCAGGAGCAACCTTGGTTAGCTTCTTCACCTCGACGCTGAAACTTGGAAAGAAGTGACACCAGTCTTATTCTTTTTCTTTTACCTAAACCCTTTTCCAGAGCTAACAAGAAGTGCACAGGGATGGGGTTATTATGAATTTGAAGTTGGCTGCCAAAAAGTTGGTTAGAGATATTTTGGATGTCCAGCCGGGAGAGATTGTAGGAATTACTGCTGATACCTTATCTCATGAAGATGCTGTGAATGCCACAGCAAGAGCAGTTTTCGGGATTAGAACAAAACCTTTAGTGATGTGGATGGCAACTCTTGGGGGGTTGGGAAGATAGCTGATCCAATGTTGCCACAAAACGCCTTGAGTGGAGCATTAAACAATATGCATGTGTGGATTGAATTCAACTATCAGTGGATACTTTACTTAACAGTTTTTGATATGGTGATGAAAGAGAACAGGGATATCGGATACATATGTCTTGTAGGCGTGAATCCAGACACGATGGTCAGAACAATAGGAAAAGTGGAAATAAAGAAACTCGCTGAATTTCCTGGGAAAATAGCTGAAATAACACAAAAAGGGGATCATATTGGAGCTGCAACTCCCGCAGGAACTGATATAAAATTTGTTTGGGCAGAACTTGAAACGTTAAGAGAAGCAGAAAAAGCAGAGAAAAAGGGTTATGATGCTGTTATAACCTATTGCTTCAGTGATCTGGGATTATTTGCGGCAAGGGAGAAGCCCAAGATTCCTGTCGTTGGCTTGAGGGAATCCAGCATTCATGTAGCATCAACGTTGGAGAGAAAATTCCCGATAGTTGACGTCGGAGACAAAAATCTGGAGGGAGAAACATACGATGTTAAGCTCGCCTCAATAAGGGGGACTAAATTTCTGGTGTTGAAGATTACAATGGATATCAAGAAAATGGGGAAAGAGCTTTTGGAAGAATCAAAGAAGGCAACGGGAGAAGATGATGTTGAGGTTATAATTTTAAGCTGCGGAAACCTTATTAGTATTGGAAAAGAATTACAGGAGAAACCGGGAGTCCCTGTACTTGAACCGGGACCTGTAGCTTTTAAAGTTGTGGAACTCCTTGTGGAGTTAGGAGTAATCTCCCAGTAAGCTGGCATTCAGATATTCCCATCAAAAGCGGAGGTGGTATTTTTGGAATTAATTGAGCTGATTAAAGGTCGTAGGGCTGTCAGGAGGTTTCGAGAGGAACCTATCCCCGTGGAGCATTTGAAAAAAATTCTGGAAGCTGGAGTCTGGGCACCGAGTGGAAGCAACGTTCAGCCGTGGGAATTCATCTTAGTCACAGAAAAGGAGAACATTGAGAGGATTAAGCTAATCTCCCCGGGGCTTTTTGGTAATCCCCAGACTTTGGTAGTGCTCTGTATCAATAGGAAAAGAGCTGAGAAAGGAGGTGAGCTGGGACAGACCACTGCTTTGATGGACATTTCAATGGCGGCTCAGAACATGATGTTGATGGCCTATTCCCTTGGTATTGGCTCATGTCCAGTAGTGTCCTTCAGCAAAACAGCTCTCAGAGAGCTTTTGAATATTCCTGATTTTGTTGAACCAGTTTTGATCTTAAGTTTTGGTTATCCAAAGTTCTGGCCTAAACCGCCGAGGAGGAGACCCCTGAGGGAGGTGGTTCACGTTGAAGAGTACGGAAAGCATTTTGAGGGATAAACATTTTCAGCTTCTGTCATTTTTGATAACCAGTGCCAGAGGTTGTGTTGATGAGCCAAAGCTATATGGGCCGTTGAGATTGCTTGATGCTGCTTCACGGTTAATCGAGATCATGGAAGAGGAAGGGAAGAGCACCGATGAGATTTCGAAACTCAAAGAGTTGATAGAGGAAAACATCGATATTCTTATGTATGATGAGGAGGAATTCATCAGACTATTGGATAATCTCACAAGACAACTGGCAAAAATTATCAAAAATCAAAAAACTTAAGGCAACTTTTCTCTCATCTTTTATTAAGGTGGTATGCATTGGTGAACAAAAAAGAAAATACATGGAAGTGGAGCAAAGAGGATATTGCATTCTGGAAGGAGATGAGCAAGGGGGAATTGAGCGATTTGGACGTCAAAATTTTCCTTGCACTTAGAGAAAACGGTAGGCTTCCTGACACCGAACTTGCCCGGATAACAGGAGTTTCTGTTCCTACCGCGAGGAGGCACAGGATGAGCCTCCAGGAAAGAGGGTATGTGCAGATCATGGCACTTTTCATATTCGAGGAGTTTGGATTAGCATCTGCAGATGTCATCTTAAAGTTTAAAGAGGATGCTTCAAAGGAGGAGATAGAGGAGTTCATAAAAGAAGCCATAAGCAATAAGAAAATATTTGAGATTGATGAATATATTGGTGAATATGACATAGTTCTGAAGTTCTTCGATAAGGACTTCAAAGACCTTAAGAAGACTATTGACAATTTCCTTGAGGGCAGAACTATAATTCAGAAGAAGCTGATACTGCCGGCAGTTTCAAGCCCGAAGCTCTTCACAAAGCGCATGAAATACAAGCATGTCTGAAAGACAAAGCTTCACAAAGTACAATGAAATGTGGGTATAAATAAAGCAAGGTCTAAATACCTCAGTGCCGTATATATTAATGGTGAAGCTTGATGTTCGAAAAAATTTTATTCCCGACGGATTTTTCTGAAGTATCTCTCTATGCTCTCAGGGAGTGCATCCCAAAGCTCTTTGAGATGGGAGCTAAAAAACTGTACTTACTTCATGTGGTCGATATCACAGCCACGGATATTCAGGCCATTGAGCTGGCTGAGATAGATGAGGAGGAGGTTAAGAAACTTGCTGAAGAGTTAAGGGCGAGAGGAATAGACGTTGAGCCTATTGTCAAGCTTGGCATCCCCTCCATGGAGATTGAAGAGCTTGCTGCGGAAAAGGATATTGACCTTACGGTCATTCCATCCAAGGGGGAGAACATATGGAGGCAGATGTTTCTGGGGAGTACAGCTTCAAATCTTGCGAGAACAACAAAAAAACCCGTTCTGCTTGTGAAGTGTGAGATTTTGCAGGAAGATGGAAAGAGGGAGATAAGATTTTCAGTACCTCCTGAGAGATTGTTTGAAAAACCCCTCATAGCTCTTGATTTCTCAAAATGCTCGGATAACATCATAAAAACGGTTAAAAAATTTGAAGAACTACCTCTCTCTGGCATTTTGGTGCACTCTATAGATTATGGCAGTGCTGATGAACTTGAAAAGAACATAAAAAAGGCGAATGATACGCTTGAGAAATACTCTAAAATGCTGTCTTTTGAGGTGGAGATGGAGATCATGACTGGATCAGCATCCAAGGCGATTCTTGGACTTTCCTTAACCAAGAACGCAACCTTGATCGTGATGGGGAAGAAGGGCCGAAATGTTTTAGCTGACCTCCTGCTTGGGAGCACAGCAGAGAGAGTGATCAGAGATTCGAGGCTTTCCGTGCTTCTGGTGCCATGCGAATCCTGAAAAGCAACCTCAGACTGGAACGGCTTCCACATCAAGATTCGGTAGCTACCCTGTTGCCATCATCGGTTGTTTCTATCTTCAATCTTGACCTTAAAAAGATTCCTCACTCCCTCTTGCTTTCTCCAGTCATAACCGCCGATGCTATCATATGTGCCAGCCTGAGAGGTTCGGGAATCAAAGAGGCCTTCTGAGTGATTTTTATGATTTCAGCTGCTTGTTTTGGGGAGATGTTGATGGGCTGGTAGTAAAGCTTTCCGGGAATCAGCTCAAATACCTCACCGGCTTTATTCAGCAGTTCAATCCTCTCATTCCAGTCTTGAAAGTGTTTCTTCAGGGCTTCTTTCATTGCATTCAGGTCGGGCTTTTTTCGAATGACAACTACAACAGGCAAACCTGTTTTTTCGCTGAGTCGTTGCACGTCGACTATGTTGAAGCCTGCATATGTTATACCCTTCAGCATTATAACCCTCAAGTCTTCAAATCTGGATGCAATTATTGAATCTATCATATTCTCTGTTGCATCCATGCCATCAACTGTAATCCACCTTGAGAGAACACCAACGACTTCCTGTGATCCTTTCATAATAACCCCTATAAGGATGGTTTTCCCTCTTCCTTTGAATCTGAAGGTGCCGTCATCAAAGCCGATGACCCTGATCTGATTTTTCACTTTCCTTATCATTTGAGAACCTCTAAGAGCCAGTTGAGATATTCGGCATTTACATTATCAACATCAACCCTGATGATCGCTGGTACTGTATATGGATGGAGCTCTTTGAGTCTCTCTTTCAATGATTTCCAGAGCTCAACCTTGGTCTTTAGAATGGCTCCGACTTCATTGCTCTCCTCCACACTGCCTTCCCACCAGTAAAAAGCCTTATGCTCTCTAAGATTGGCGCAAGCAATTAGTTTTTCCTCAAGGAGCTTTTTTGCAGTTTTTTCAGCACTTTCCCAGTCAGGAAATGTTGTATATACCATTATCATCTCCCCCATCCTGTCCACCGATAAAGTCTTTCAAGGATAAGCTTAAATCCCTTATGTTGAAAGAATAAATGGGGAGGGATATGGGGATCGTTAGGGCACATCTCCTGATTCATGGAAGGGTTCAAGGGGTGGGCTTCAGATGGAGTATGCAGCGTGAAGCCAGAAAGCTCGGTGTAAATGGCTGGGTTAGAAATTTGCCGAATGGAAAAGTTGAAGCTGTTGTTGAAGGAGAAAGAGAAAGAGTGGAAGCTTTAATAGGTTGGGCATATCAGGGGCCGCTCTTAGCCCGGGTTACCAGGGTTGATGTGAAGTGGGAAGAGCCAAAAGGGGAAAGGGGATTTAGAGTTGTTGGCTGAGTTTTATGCCTGTGCCTCCATTTTCTCCACAAGAACCCTTTTGGGACAGTATTTAACTTCGCAATATTTACACACATATTTTTCCTTGTCTTTTTCCGGTGTGTGCAGAATCAGCTTTTTAAAACCTGGTAAATCCTTTATTTTGACAAACACATCCACTGGAAGAGTTCCATCTATGACTATGTATGCTTTGCTTTCCTCCTGTCTGAGATTCCTGCTAAAGAACTCCATAACTGGAACTCCGTTTTTACTTAATAGCTTTAACACCTCTGAAAGGGCTTGGATATAGTATTCTTTCTCCAGTTCGAGCTCTAAAACCTCCCACCCCATTATCGGGGCAACATCTATCAGACTCGGCAGAGGATTGAGCTTCTCAAATATGAGCTTTAATGGATAGGTCTTTTCTATGTAATCAATCGTATGGTAAATTATCTTCCTATTAACTCCAATGATCCTTGAAAGCTCGCTGATGGGTAGTTCAACATTTCTGAGATATATCTTACCTTTTTTAACACTCAGCCCATTTTCAAATAGGAACTCTGCGACCTTTCTTCTGGCAGGATAATTCTTGAAGTATGCCTCCAGTATAAGCATCATTTTTGATCACCTCTTATACAGAACTGGGTAGAAATGGATATTTAAGCTTTTCCCTTAGTCAACTTGTAGAGAAAAATTTAAAGTTATGCAGGATATACCTGAATTCTAAGAGGGTGATGGGAATGGATAGATTTGACGTGATTGGAATTGGAAACCTGAATTATGATATTATCATGCTTGTGGAGAGATTTCCGGAATTTCATGAGAAAATACAAGCAAAAGATGCTTTCTTTGGATTGGGTGGTGCTGCTGCAAACACAATTTCATGGCTGGCTAATATGGGGTTGAAGACAGGATTTCTTGGAGCTGTTGGTGAGGATGAGATAGGCGAGGCCCATATATCCTACTTCAAAAAAATTGGTGTTGATACAAACGGCATAAAAATTGTGAGCACACATTCTGGAATGGCCTTGGTGATGGTAAAAGGGGATGACAAGAGAATAGTGAAGTTTTCTGGAGCAAATGCACTGAAAGAACTGGACTTCGAGTACCTAAAAAGGACGAGGCACATCCATCTATCATCAAATCCTCCTGAGATATTGAAGATGACAATAGATTTCGCTCATGAACATGGCATAACGGTCTCTCTGGATATAGGAGAGGCAAAGCTGCCTGAAGGGATAATAGATAAAATTGACTATCTCCTAATGAATGAAGATGAATACAGAAGAAAATTTGGAAGCCTTAATCTGAATGCTGTAAATGCAAGGAACCTTATTGTAACTCTGAATGGAGGGGGAGCTCTCGTGAGGGATAGCAACATGGAGTTATATGAGATCAGGGGGTTGAGTGCTGAGGTTGTGGATTCCACCGGAGCAGGAGATGCCTTTGATGCTGGCCTAATATATGGTATTATAAAGGGCTGGAATCTCAGAGATGCTGTAAAGTTGGGGATGTTCCTTGCATATTTAACTGTTCAGAAAATCGGTGCAAGAAGCGCGATAATTCCTCTCGAAGAAATAAAGAGGAAATCTGGAGAGTTAAGTCTTGGCTTACCTTTTCAATAGTTTTTCAGCCCAACAACCCTTGCCTGTTTTTCGCTCCATCTGTATGTCAAATATCCGAGTATCGCATAGAGCATGGAGATAAATATGAGATAACTCAGCTCTCTCCCTGCATTTGAATATCCAAAAGCTACAACCTTTCTCACAGCCTCACTCGTTGGGGCGTAGGGCATCGCTCTTGCCAGAAGCTGGAGCGGCTCTGGCAGGATTGTTACAGGATACATTGCCCCACTTAGGGCAAAAACGAGCATTTCTAAGATGTTTATAAATGGCCCGGGATCTCTCAGGTAAAGTACAAGCCCAGCGGCACTCATCCCAAGTCCGATCATTCCTACTGTTCCGATGAGGAGTACAGGCATGCTTCTGAGAAAACCCACCGGATTTATATGCACGTCAAAAATGAGGATGAAGAGAGGGATATACACCGCCATATAAAGAAAAGATAGGAATATCCTAACCAGAACATTGCCAAGAAAGAACGTTATTCTTCTCATTGGTGAAGCAAAGGAGTATTCGAGGGTTCCTGCGTAAAGTTCATCGACGACGCTCCATACAAAGCCACTCAGGAATGTTAGACCAAATGCAAGAACCATGAAGCCTAAGACAGCAAACGTCAAGTAGTCAGAATAACCCGTTATCCTCTGCAGAGCGGGGGAATTTCTCCCTCCTGTCAGGCCGATTCCTATGAGTAAAGCCTGTCCAACAAAGAAGAAGCCGAGCATTATATCGCTCACCATCCACATTCTGTAGCTCAAGAAGATTCGCCAGCTTTTAACAGCAACACCGTATAATGCTCTCAGCTCTTCAGTAACCCCCATAGCCCATCACCCGTGTTACCCCATCAGCCCATTTGAAGATGGCATAGCCGATCAACCAGTAGAGAATAACCAAGAGGATGAGCCAGCTTACTGATGGAAGAATTGCTGGATAACTCTTTCCTGTGAATATTCCTCTGACAGCGTCTACTGAATGTGTGAGGGGGAGGAGCTTGGAGAACTCAACCACGGCTCTTGGCATCACATTGAGTGGGAAGAAAACACCTGAAAAGAAGAGCATTGAAAACTCAAAAATCTGAGCAAAGGGTCCTATATTCTTCATTATCATTACCAAGCCTGCGAAGATGAAACCAAAACCGAGAAAAGCCAAGAATGATAACAGCAGAACTGGCAGAGACTTCAGCAGAATGGATAATGTCACGGAAATGTGGAAAATTATAGCACCTAATGCAAAAACCACTGCCATCAGGATGGAATCCATGAGTAGCCAGCTCAGAGCAAGACCAAGAAGAAGTTCGGTGATTCTTACCGGGGCTGCTATGTTTGTCTCAAATGTGCCTCTCTGAAGCTCCCGTCGGATCCCCCAGACATATGCTTCCATAGGGGAAACTGACAGCCACCAGAGGACGTAACCTACCAGCGCGTACGTGGGATAATCTCCTATTCCTGTTGAAGATGCGAGGAGCTGAGAATATCTTCCTCCGAGCACTGCCTGTCCAAAGAAAACAAACTGGAGAAGGAAAACGATACCGACTAAGATTGAGCTGAAAACCCTGAGGGGATAGCGGAAGAACATTCTGAATTCCTTTTCAATTACTGCGATAACAGGCATCTTCAATCCCTCAAGGCTCTACCTGTTAGCTTAATAAACACATCTTCAAGCGTTGGTTCCTTCTGCTCAACACTCAGAATTCTCGCACCGCTCTTTACTAAAAGTTCAACAACCTTCGGCAACTCTTCCTCATCAATATGTCCTCTGAGGGTTGTTATGCTTCGCTCGGTGTCTTCCCTTACTACCACGAGTTTCCATGGGGATTTTTCCACCTTTTGAGCGGAGAAATCTCTTACCTTTATCTCAACGGCAGTTTCATCCCTTACGAACTTTTTCAGACCCTCTGGAGTATCGAGGGCAATTATTTTGCCGTGGTCGATTATGGCAATTCTGTCGCAGAGTTCCTCAGCCTCGGCCATGTAGTGTGTTGTTAGAAGAACTGTCTTTTTCTGCTTATCAACGAGTTTCCTTATGAACTCTCTCACAAATAGAGCGCTCTGGACATCAAGACCCAAAGTAGGCTCATCAAGAAAGAGAACCTCTGGATCGTTTATTAAAGCCTTTGCTATAGCCAATCTCTGCTTCATACCCCGCGAATAGTTCATGACAAGGTCATTCCTCCTTTCCCAGAGCCCAACCAGTTTTAAAAGCCTTTCAATCCGCTTCTTTTCTTTACTTTTGGGAACATAATAGATTCTCGCAAAATACTTCAGATTCTCATATGCTGATAGGCGCCAGTAAAGGGTTCTTTCCCCTTCAGCGACGAGATTTATCCTTTTTCTGATTTCTCTTGCATCTCTGCGAATGTCATATCCGAGAATCTCTGCTGTTCCTCCACTTGGCTCAAGGAGTGTTGTGAGCATTTTTATTGTAGTGGTCTTCCCGGCACCGTTTGGTCCAAGGAGGCCAAAGAGCTCTCCTCTCTTCACATTGAAGCTAATTCCCTTAACTGCTTCAATCCATTTAATCTTCCTTAATGGCATGGGTATCTTCTGGGGATATCTCTTTTTTAATTCTGTTACTTCAATGGCATGCACTCACGCCACCATCTTCTGCTTGAATGAATATCATATAAACTTTTATTTACATCGTTAAGTTCTTAAACTATAACACCTCAGAAATCCTTAAAAGATGTAATCTAAAAAATTTAGAACGATTGAAAACTTTTAGTCATCAGTGGAGGTGGCTTCCTTGGAAATAACTCTTGACAAGTTCAAACCCAAAATTACTCGACCCTTCAAAAGAAAAAATGAGTACTGGGTCAAGCTCATTGATGAAAGTGGGGAGTACATAATGAAATTCAAGAGCCCCTTGGAGGCTGAGGATGCTATCTATGGTTTGTTGGATCTCCAAGTTTATGGGGGCAAAGTAAAACTTAAACTCAGGGAAGGCAATGTCATTGAGGATATTCAGGTGGTTGAGCTTTACAAACCTTCTGCAAAAGAGTTGTTAGAGGAGTACTTTACTGATTAGCCAATGGTCTTTTCTGTTCATCATCCCCCCTATTTTGACAAAAACCTATATATAGCCTTAAAGATATAGGTTATTATTGAGTACTTCAGGAATCTCAAATTATTCCGCTGAAATGGTTCTGGAGGTTTGTTATTATGGCCAGAAAGAAAAACAAAGAACTCCTTGAGCTCGCAATGGACATTGCAGGCGAAGAAGCTGTTGAGGTAATCAAGGCTTTAGAAAAAAAAGGCGAAGCAACTGATGAAGAACTGGCTGAAATAACTGGCATCAGAGTCAATACTGTGAGAAAAATTCTATATATCTTCTATGACAATCAACTTGCCGAGTTCAGGAGAACGAGAGATAAGGAGACAGGGTGGTATTACTATTACTGGCATCTTGAGACCAGGAGGTTGCCTGAGATATTGAGAGCAAAAAAGATGGCAGAGCTTAACAAGCTTAAAAAAATGCTTGAAGAAGAGACGAGTGAGATATACTACCACTGTGGGACCTCCGGACATCCGAAGCTAACATTTGACGAGGCAATGGAATATGAGTTTCAGTGTCCTATATGTGGGCAGATGCTCATGCAGTACGATAACACCGAGATTGTCGCTGAGTTAAAAAAACGCATAGAAGAGCTTGAAATAGAATTGGGACTCAGAAAAAAGCCGAAAAAAAAGAGAACAAAAAAGAAGGAAAAGAAATGATATGAACTTCGGGGATGGTATTTTATGGCTGATATTGATACTGACATTGTTATTTTGGAAAAGGTTTATGGAGACCGAAGCGGCTTTGAAAAGCTAAACAGAAAGCTCAAGTCCCTAATTGGGGAACTTGAGGTTAAATGGAAGCTCTCAATTACACAGAAACAATGGGTCAAGGTGAGCCTTAAAGGTGAGGACGAGGAGATATCTGCAAATCTTTTGAGAAAGGAATTTGGGGAAGTTCCTTACAAGTTAAGCCGTATAAAAAATGGAGAGACTTACAAAGGACGTTTTATAGATCTTGGGAAGGTTGGATATGGTGTATATGTCGATATAGGAATTTTCTCTCCCTCGCCCAAGGATGCACTTCTGCCCCTTTACTACTTGAAAAGAACCTTTGGTGAAATGCCGGTCAGGAAGATGATAAGGAAGTTTGGATGGGTAGACTATCTTCCAGTGGAAGTCAGGATTAAAGAGGTTGAATTTGGAACGAGAAGTGTTGAGGTTGAATTCTCGGAGAAACAGCTCAGAACTATTAGAAAATGGCTGGGCGATAGCCATGATAAGCTGTTCATCGTTGGGACTGTTAGCGAGAGAATTGAACAGGCCCTTATACAAACGGGACATGGAAGGGATGTTAAGAGATTGGAAGAGCTTGGTCTGATGGAAACACTTCTGGTTCTTAAAAAGGGAACTCAAGCTCCCGGCATAATTAAGGAAATAGGCCCCTTGATAAAGCCAGCTGTTATAGGTGCTATTAAGTTTGAGGAATAAACTGGGAAAGCATTCTAATCGAAAGTGCTGAGATCAATATGTAATCGAAAGGTAGAAGTGAAGAATTCCACAGGGTGATGTAAGTATATATAACGAGCAACATCATCAGAAATGGAATCTGTCCCTTCGTTTTTCTTATCCCTTGTTTTATGAAGATTTTGGACAGATATAAAATCAGAAGTAACTGAATCAGACTTTCTTCGAGGAATCTGGATATAACCGTGATGCTATTATGAGGTAAATGTTCGGGTAGTGCTAATGAAAATGGCGATTGTATGTATATGATTGAAATGCCAATGGCTGATAGGAGTAGATACATATAATTCCTCACATGTCTTTTTGGAAATGCTATCACAAAAATCAAAGGAAGAAAAAGGAACCATGGTATAAAATACACTAAAGCTATAGTTAGCAGCGCAAATAGCAGCGTTTCACAGACTGCCGTGACTTTCTGAGGATTAAATGTAAAGTTGAGAGCAACTGCAAGGGTTAGAGTAAAAATAAGGATTGATATAGGGTACGTGCTGATCGTGGTTAGATATGATCTAAAGGTTGGAGATGAGAGTACAAGGGCGGAGATTATGAATCCATATTCACGATGACGTTTTGGAGCAAGATAATAAAGGAAAGAAATTATCAGGAGAACGCATGCAGCTTGGAGAATGGAGAAAGCCTCCTCTGTTGGAGAAAGCAGTTTGAACCATGAACCAATGATCACTGAAAGAGGCGAAGAGACTCTTCCGAAATATGCAAATTCAATACTTTTCTCAAAAAGAGACAACATGCTACTGCTGAGAGGAAATGGCTTCGAATTAACCATCCACATCGCAAAGAGAAACGCCAGAATTAAATAGAAGATACTTGAATAGCCGCTTTTCTTCAGTGCATATGAAAAGAGGAGCACAATTAACATAAAGATAAGAATTGCAGCCCATTTTTCTCTTGGGGTAAAACGATAAAAAGCAGAAAAAGCCTTTTCAGTTAAATATATATTTTCTTTGCTTCCTGTTATAAAGACATACTTCCCGGTTGTAATAATCATTGGATCTAAAGATTTTTCAGGAGAGAGATTGGTCATGCTCCAGAATTTTTTCATCTTGGGATTATCATAAACATTACCCACCAAGACAATGACATCATGTCCTCTTGGTTTGAACCGGGATAGTTTGCTGTCTATGTAGTGCGCCCAGCTAATCGACCACTCTGAATTTCCGGGGATGACTGTGTAGGAGGATGTGGAGTTGATAAATTTATTAAAAGCTACCTTGCTGGGGTAATAACTCATATCTTGGGCAGATACAAGGGGAATAAGGAACGTTAGCAGTATTATGAAAATCAACAGTTTTTTCATCATCTCCCTCCCTACAGAATTGTTAAAGAAAGTTAAAAATTTAATGCAACGGTTGAAATTGGAGGATGGAAAAGAAGAGCCTTTTATTCTCCATTGGCTTTTTCAAGCTTTGCAGTAAGTTTGTCAGCTATCTCCATGAAGGCTTTTGCTGCGGGTGTGTTTTCATAGAGGACTATTGGTATCCCGAAGTCGCTGGCTTCTCTTGCTTTTAGATCTATAGGTATTTTTCCCAAGAATTCAACGCCTTCTTTCTTGGCTAATTTCTCGCCACCACCTTCTCCGAAGAGATCTATCTTCTTGCCGCAGTGTGGACATATGAGGTAGCTCATATTCTCAATAACGGCAATATATGGGATTTCCATTTGTTTCATCATGTTCACTGCTTTTCCTGTATCAAGGAGAGCAACTTCCTGAGGAGTCGTTACTATTATAGCTGCATCGAGCTTCAAGCTCTGCACAACAGTCAAAATCTCATCACCGGTTCCCGGTGGGAAATCTACAATCATGAAATCTAAGTTGCCCCATTTAACATCACCGAGAAGCTGTTTGATGGCTTTTGTCACAAGGGCTCCACGCCAGATTATAGGCTGGTCCTCTTTCACGAGAAAACCCATGCTCATGATTTTTATAGGTGTTGTCTGTCCCATAAAGTCGTTTACTGGGGGGATCATTTCAAAACGACCATCTTCAAGCTTTTCTGCCAAAACTTCGGCTTTTTCAACCCCAAGCATCTTGGCGATATTGGGGCCGTGAACATCAGCATCGAGTATTCCCACAAAGTAGCCCTTCTTAGCAAGAGCCGCTACTAAGTTGACAGCAACTGTTGATTTACCCACGCCTCCTTTACCGCTTAAGACTGCTATTTTGTACTTCCATTTCTGCTGTTTTTCATTTATCCTCTGGGTTAGGGGATCAGCGCCGAGACCGGATATGTTAAGGGTTGGAGGAGTTTTAATTGTCATGCATATCACCTCTTTTTAGGCAATTCTAATTCAGAGTACAGGAGCTGGCTTATAAGCTTTGTCCCGAAATATGACAATATAGGACAGAAATGTGCAATCATTTGCAAATTAAAATTAAAAAGAGGAAGGTAAAGAGTTCACGGAAGTGTAACATCGACGCCGAGAACCTTCCACATGGCCTTAATCTGCTCTTTCATGACCTGTATGGCTTCGGGTTGCTTGAAGAGGTGTTTAAATCTTCCCTGGAGCTTGAGGTATTCCTCAACTGGCTTTTTGAACTCGATGGCAACCACTCTGCCTCCTTCCCTCTTGACCTTTGCTCCTCCTCCCGGACTCTGAATCTTGATGTTGTGGAAGTCACCATTTTCTATCTCAAAGAGCGGCCAGACACCTGTCTCAATGGCGAGACGAGCTATTTCGACACCCTTTTCAAGCGGGCTCTTCCATCCTGTCGGGCAGGTACACTGAACCTGAACGAATGCTGGGCCATCTACTTTCGCAGCCTTCTTCATCTTCTTAACGAAGTCAAATGGATTCCCAATGCTGGCTGTGGCAACATACGGAACTATATGAGCGGCGGCTATTAAAGCCACCCACTTCTTGGGTTTGTCTTCACCGATTGAGTACTTTCCTGGAGGTGAAGTGGTTGTCCATGCTCCGTATGGTGTTGATGACGACCTCTGGATTCCGGTGTTCATGTATGCCTCGTTGTCGTACATCAGGTAAACGACGTTGTGCCACCTCTCAAGCATACCACTCAGCGCTTGGATACCTATATCGGCTGTACCACCATCACCGCCTATGGCAAGGATTTTACCTTTGTATCCGAGCTTCTTCCATGCTGCCTCAACACCACTGGCAGCTGCAGCTGCATTTTCAAAAGCAACGTGGATCCATGGGGCTTTCCAGGCTGTGTATGGGAAGACTGCACTCACGACTTCCATACATCCAGTTGCCTGAGCGATGGCAAAGGCGTTTGGATCTCCATATTTCTCTTCCATGGCTTCGCTGAAGGCCTTAGTAGCGAGCCTTAAAGCGGTAGCACATCCACATCCGGCACATGCAGCATGACCGGGTGCCCAATACTCGCGAGTTGTGATAGGAGGTTTTCTTACAGCCATCTTTCTCACCTCACAAAATCTCCTTTCTCAAGCCAATCCAGTAGACCTCTTCTTCTACTCCCTCTTCAAGAGCCTTCTTTGCTATGTCAACGACTTCCTCCAAGTTCTCGAATGTAACATCCCTGCCACCAAGGCCGAGTATGAAGTCCAGAATTATTGGCTTCTCTTTCTCGTTGATGAGTGCTCTGCTGGTGTCGGCAAATACTGCTCCGCCAACACTGAAGCTGATATCCTTCTCAAGAAGGGCTAAAACTTTTGTCTTCTTGGCTAAAGCCCTTATCTCTTCAATCGGGAACGGTCTGTAGACTGTTATCTTGGCGGCACCAATCTTAACTCCCTCTGCTCTCTTCTTGTCGACGAACTCCTTAACTGTTCCAGCGAGGGATCCCATGGTCACAAGGACTATCTCAGCATCATCTGTTTTGTACTCTTCAATTATGTGGTACCTTCTTCCAAAGGTCTTTTCAAACTCATCAAAAACTTCTTTTATGACTTCTCTGGCATTTTCCATTGCTTCCCAGACTTTGTATCTGGTTTCCATGTAGTGTGCAGGGAATCCAAGGGCACCCTGTGTAACCGGTCTCTTTGGATCAAGATATGCATGCTTCGGAACATATTCGCCAAGGAATCTATCAACGACTTCTTGGTCGGGTATTTCCACCGGCTCGACAGTGTGTGTCAGGATAAAGGCATCAAATCCAACCATTGCTGGGAGCAGAACTCTCTCGTCTTCGGCTACTTTATATGCGGCTATGATGAGATCTAAAGCTTCTTGGTTGTTCTCGGCATAGAACTGTATCCAGCCGGTGTCGCGCTCGCTTATGCTGTCCTGCCAGTCATTCCAGATGTTAATTGGAGCACTCAGGGATCTGTTGCCAATTGCTATGACAATTGGAAGTCTCATGCCAGCAGCTATGAAGAGTATCTCGTGCATCAAAGCCAAACCCTGTGAAGCTGTCGCTGTAAAGACTCTAACACCAGCAGCTGAGGCACCAACACAGGCTGAGATAGCTGAGTGTTCGCTTTCAACTTTGATGAACTCAGCATCCAGTTCTCCATCTGCAACGAACTCACTAATTTTCTCAGGAACGAGTGTTGAGGGTGTAATTGGGAAGGCAGCTATGACTTTTGGCTTCGCAAGCTTGGCAGCCCAAGCAGCGGCTTCGTTAGCTTTCATAACCTTTTTTATCGGCATCTTCACCACCTCACTTCTTCTCCCTAACCATAACTATTGCTTTTGTTGGGCATTCGTTTGCACAAACTCCGCAACCCTTACAGTAGTCATAATCAAAGATTGGATAGTTCTCTTCATCTAAGTATATAGCTGGCTCTGGGCAGTAAATATAGCAGAGATAGCATCTAACGCACTTATCCTTGTGGAACTCAGGCATAAAGACTCTCCATGAACCGGTCTTGTTCACAACGCTGCTTCCGGGGAGGTAGACTATTGCTCCGGGAGTCATTTTTTCACTATACTCCTTTTCAACTCTCTCAATATCCGCCTTAAAGGGGCTTTCAGCCATTTCTACCACCTCTTTACGGGATTTAACAACAAAATAAATAAAGACCAATCAACCAAAGACTTCAGCTTTCTTTTTAAGCTCTTCCCACTCCATTAGCACCCATTTTTGGAGTACTTCAATGTCTTCCTTGGACATGTACTTAAATCTTCCTTGGAGCTTGAGGAACTCCTCAAGTGGTTTCGGCTCCTTCTTAGTTGACGGCATGTTTATCTTGTATTTACCGTTTTCGTATTCAAAGAGCGGGAAGTATGCTGTCTGAACAGCAAGTCTTGCGAGTTCAATGCTCTTATCCGTTGGGCTCCTCCAGCCTGTTGGACATGGTGCGAAGAGCTGTATGAAGCTCGGTCCGGGTATCCTCTGGGCCTTTTTCAGCTTTCTCATTAAATCTTCCGGGAAAGCTACGCTTGCTGTAGCAGCATAAGGTATTTTATGGGCGATGACTATGTCTATGACCTTCTTCTTGTGTCTCCTCTCAAGAAAGTGCTTCTTTCCTCCGGGGGTGTTGGTTGTCCATGCTCCGTAGGGGGTTGAGCTCGACCTCTGGATACCAGTGTTCATATATGCCTCGTTATCATACATTATGTAGAGCCCATCATGTCCTCTCTCAAGGAATCCTGAGAGGGCCTGAAGACCTATATCCGCAGTGCCCCCGTCTCCTGCCCAGCCAACGACCATTATGCCTTCCTCACCCTTAACCTTATAGCCTTTGGCTTTGAGTGCAGCTTCAATTCCACTTATGACAGCACCTGTTGTCTCGAAGGCTGTGTGGAATAGGGGAGCGTTGAAAGCTGAATAGGGCCATGGCCCGGCTATAATTGTGGAACAGCATGCGGGAATTGCGAAGATGGCTTTTTTGCCATATGCCTTGAGGACATATCTCAGTCCGAGCGCAGCAGCACATCCCTGACAGGCAGTGTGACCAGCATAAAAGTTCTCTTCAAAGGGCAGGGATAATCTTCTCTTAACGTTCTCAGGAATTTCCATCTCTCTCACCTCTTCAAATGGTACCACTCAACTTCTTTGTCAATCTTTTTGCACTCTATGATTGTCTTCATATCCTCTGCAATCTTCCTAACGTCGTCCACTGTGAAGTCTCTTCCTCCTAACCCCACTATATAGTTCTTCATGGCTGGATGGGCATCTGTGTTGTAGAGAACTCCCTTGGCTTCGTTGAAGAGTATTCCCTCCTGACCGAATGAGAAGTTCCTGTCGAGAACAGCTATGCCCTCTACGTGTCTTGCTAATTCATAAAGCTCCTCCTTTGGAAATGGTCTGAACCATCTAACCTTAGCTGCTCCAACCTTATAACCTTCGCTTCTGAGGACATCCACAGCCTGCTTGACTGTTCCCATTAATGAACCAAGCCCCATGAATACAAAATCGGCGTCCTCTGTGCGATAGAGCTCAATCATCTGGCTGTAATCCCTTCCAAATCTCTCACCAAATTCTTTTCCGACATTTTTGATGACTTTTCTGGCTTCCGCCATAGCTTTTTCGATTTTGTATCTGAACTCATAGTAGTCAGCTGGTGTTCCGAGGGCACCAACAGCTATTGGGTTGTCAAAGTCCGTCAATGTGTAAAGCGGCTTTCTTGGCGGGAGGAACTCATCGACGAGCTCCTGTGGAACCATCTCAACGACATCGTAGGTGTGGCTGAGGATGAAAGCACTCTCAATTATCATTGCAGGGAGGTTAACTGTTTCAGCTACCTTAAATGCCATGAGCACACCATCGTAGACTTCCTGATTGTTTTCCGCATAGAACTGCATCCAGCCAGTATCTCTTTGGGCTAAGCTATCCGTCTGGTCATCCCAGACGCTCCATGGGGGAGCCATGGCACGGTTCACATCGACCATAACCACGGGTAATCTGGCACCGCTCGCCCAGTGAAGCATTTCATGCATCAAGGCAAGGCCCTGAGCTGAGGTTGCTGTGAATGTTCTCGCACCTGCTGCTGAAGCGCCTATACATGCCGCCATGGCTGAATGCTCGCTTTCGACTGGTACATACTGGAGGTTCTCAACCTCTCCATTGGCAAGAAATTCGGATATCTTTTCAATGATACTCGTCTGCGGCGTGATCGGGTAAGCGGCAACAACTTCAACGCGAGCATCTTTTGCAGCATATGCAGCAGCATAGTTACCGCTTATGACCTTTTTAATCGGTTTATACTCCACAGCTACCACCTCACTTCTCTTCTTTTACCATGGTTATTGCCCTTGTTGGACATTCGTTTGCACAGATTCCACACCCTTTGCAGTAGTCGTAGTCTATGCTAACATAACCATCTTCTCTGATGAATATCGCCGGTTCGGGGCAGAATTTCCAGCAGATGTAGCATTTAACGCACTTCTCGTCATTCACAACAGGTATGAATGTCCTCCAGTCTCCTGTGAAGTTTATGAGAGTAGTTCCAAGACTTATAGGGGCTTCTGGATACTCATCCACAGACTTAAAGACTATCCTTTTGGCATTGCTTTTCCTTTCTCCAAATAGAGTATTCAAGCTTCTCACCTCAATGGTTTTTAAGTAATGTTAAAGGAAAGAGAATCAAAGCTCGTAAGTTTCTGTCTTTTCAAAAGCCTCTGCCGCTGCTTTGGCGTTCTTCTCACCAAGAGCTCCAGAGAAAACTTCTTGAATGGCCTTTTGGACATGTTCAAGGGTTACAACGCCTGTAGCCTTTGCCACTGCCCCAAGGATTGCCGTGTTTGTAATTGGTAATCCAAGAACTTCGAGGGCTATTGTTGTGGCATCGACAAGTGCAAGCTTAGCTGGTTTCTTCTTGAGCTTCTCAAGAACTTCCTCCTTGCTTTTTTCTGTGTTGATGATGACAGTTCCGCCGTCTTTCAGACCTGCAGTGACATCGACGGTATCTAACAATGAGGGATCGAGGACAACGACAACATCCGGTTCATAAATCTGAGTCTTAATTCTTATCGGTTTTTCGTCTATTCTTGTAAATGCCGTAACTGGAGCACCTCTTCTCTCGACTCCGAAAAACGGAAATGCCTGAACATATTTTCCTTCAAGGAATGCTGCTGAAGCTAATATGTTTGCGGCGGTAACTGCGCCTTGTCCACCTCTACCATGAAAACGAATCTCTATCATCTTCCTGCCTCCTAAACTTTTTTCAGTTATTATTCCCTAAATGCATTTATTTGCCTTTCGGTATAAGGAGAAGGAAGTCTCGGCAACTGTCTTTGGGTAGGAATGAACCCAATTAGTTTTTAATGTTTAAACCCGGACATTGTTTCTCGAAAATTTTTCCCAGAAAATTTTTAAATGGATTTTGACCTATATAGGTCTATATAATCTATAGAGGTGGTAGCATGGAGGTTCTTGCAATAACAGCGATTGCAATAGCATTCTACATCGCGTGGAACATAGGCTCTAATGATTCTGCAAACGCTATGGGGACAGCCGTCGGTGCTGGCGTGCTGAGCTTCCGTCAGGCAACCCTAACAATAGCGATATTCGTTCTTATGGGGGCATATCTTCGGGGTTACAAGGTCATGAAGACGGTAGGACGGGGAATAGTCCCAGAGGGATATCTAACAATTGAAGTGGCAATAATAGCTCTCTTAGCTGCTGGAGTCTGGGTTACAATAGCGACGATAAAGGGGTTACCCGTTTCGACGACACAGGCGATTATAGGAGGAGTCGTAGGGGTCGGTCTTGCAATCCATGCTCCCGTTAACTGGAGAACTCTGGAGAAAATTGCAGGGGCATGGGTTCTATCACCAATAATCGCAGGTCTTCTGGCCATGATTCTCTACAGATTCTATGGCTATATAATTGGGAGAATGAAGAGTATAAGCATGATTGAGCTTTTATATAAATGGCTGGCGGTTCTGGGAGGCGTGTATATGGCATTTAACTTTGGGACTAATGAGGTGGCCAATGCCTCAGGCCCTCTGGTTGGAGCTGGTTTTGTGGAACCAAAAATAGCGGGAATATTTGGGGCATTGGCACTCTCAACAGGAGCCTTAACTTTCAGCTATGCAGTGATGCACACTGTAGGAAAGAAAATAACTGCTCTCGGCCCAACATCGGCTTTTGCCGCTCAGTTCGGCTCTGCGATGGCTGTTAGCTTGGCAAATGTTTTTGGTCTGCCAGTTAGCTCAAGTCAGGCTATTGTTGGGGGAGTCATAGGGGTTGGCATAGCCGCAGGAGAGCGCGTAAATAAATCCGTTATCAAAGACGTGATCTTCGGCTGGGTTGCAACGCCGACGACGGCTATAATTATAGCCCTCGTGATATTTAATCTATTCTCCGCTGTAGGGCTTGTTTAGGTGCATTCCCCATCAGCTGAAAGCCTTTTTATCTCAACCCCAAGCTTTGTTAGCTCCCTTATCATTCCTGTCTGCACAAAGGCTTCTATCCGGGTCTTCTCGCCATATTCAACTTCCAGAATTTCACCAATGGAGTTTAGCAATGCCATTATTTGAGGAACTTTCTCTTTTTCGGAAATTACTATTTCAAAAAGCTTGTATTTTGGGAGGGTCAAAATTACTCTCTCAAGGGCAGAGTAGAGCTCATCGAGTCGGGGGAGCTTTGCGGATATTGAAACCACATCAAAAAGATAAATCCCCCTCTCCTCTGCGATAGCTTTTATTCTCCTCTTTTTGTCCTCGATATCATCCCTCTCTGTGAGATCCATCTTATTCAAAACTGCTATCAGAGGTTTATCGAGAGTTTTTAACTCTCTCAGGATCCTAAGGGATGCCAGAAACTTTCTCCTCACCTCTCCCCACGGCTCACTGGCATCCAGAACTAAGAGAATTACATCCGCCTTTGCTATTTCCTCAAGTGTTGAATGAAAGGCTTCGACTATAAACGGTGGCAGGTTGTCTATAAAGCCTACAGTATCTGTTAGAAGAACCTTCTTTCCACCGAGTTTAAACCTTCTCGTTGTCGTGGCCAGCGTTGTGAACATCTGGTTTCTGACCTCTATCTCCTCTCCTGCAAGAACATTCAGAAGCGTAGATTTTCCTGCATTTGTATATCCGGCCAGAGCAATGAGGATGAATCCGACTTCTTCTCTCCTTTTTCTCTTGACTTCCCTGTCCTCCCTGACCTTCTCCAGCTCTTTTCTTATCCTACCCATTCTATATCTGATATGTTTGAGATACTGCTGGGTCTGGTATTCACCCATACCCTTAAAGCCTGCCCTATCTCCCATCTTTATCCTTCTGATTGCCTCTTTAACATGGGGAAGCTGATACTGGAGGTTTGCAAGCTCTACCTGAAGCTTTGCCTCTTTTGAATGAGCCCTCTGCTCAAAAATCTCAAGAACAAGCTGCCATTTGTCAATCACCTCAACCCCCAGTTCCTTTGTCAGGTTGTATGCTTGAGATGGCGTGAGCTTATTTGCGAAGATTACCTTGTCTGGTTGAAGCTCTTCTATTAGCTCCTTTATTTCTTTGAGCTTTCCAGGACCGATATTGAACTTTGGATGCTCCTCTCTGACCTGTTCAAACAGTGCAAGAACTTTGTATCCTGCGCCCTCCAGTAATTCCTCAAATTCCTCCTTGCTGACCTTTTTCTTAGGGGGATGTCTTATTATTCCTATTGCTTTCATCATGAGGGCATTATTACTTGCCTTTAATACTCTTATGGTGACTGTACTATGATTCATTGTTGGTTAACAACCAAATGTTAGAGATAGAGCTTTAAATCCATAAAACAAGGTTGTATTGGTGGTAAGTATGGAGTATGACGATGTTAAGGTTAAACTTTCCGAAATTGAAGAGCTTTTAAATACCTTGGGAAAGAAACATCCAAAGGAAATTTCGGCATTCTCAAGATTTCTTAGAGAGGTCGCCGAAACCAAAGCTCTTACCACAAGGGAGAAGGAGCTTATAGCTTTAGCTTTGGGAATCTCTGCTGGCTGTGAATGGTGCATTTATCTTCACACCCAAAAAGCCCTCGAAGCAGGTGCAACAAAGGAGGAATTAATTGAAGCTGGGTTAGTTGCAGTACTTATGGCGGGTGGACCGGCTCTGATGCATCTAATTCCACTTATGAAAGCAATAGAGGCCTTTGAAAAAGAGCATGGAGAAAGTTAGGCTCCTCCAAGTTTAATAATGGCCTCTGCTAAATCTCCTTTTGTTTCTTCCAATACTTTTTTAGCAGTTTCATAATCAACGCCTGTCTGTTCCATAACGAGTTTTATATCCTCCTCTGGAATGCTCAGGATTTCTCTGACCTCTTCTTCTCCAACCACCTGATAGCTTCTTTCTCCATGGGCAGTTATAACAGTAACAACAGGTTCCCTGATAATTATTTCCTTATTCTCCAGCTTGATTACAACTTCTCTGACACCATCAAGTTCCTCCATCCTGATTCCCATTTGACGCATGAGCTTCTTCATCTGCCTTGGATTCATTCCCATCATTCTTTACCACCACAGAAAAGTTCTGAGCAGGATTTTAAAAATGTTGGGCAAGAGCTTAAATAGTTGAGGTGCTTAGAGTTTAATTGGGAGGTAAGATGCCGTTCATTCCATATGGGAATGTAAGCGATAAAAGCGTGCTTGCGATTATTTTGGTTATAGTTGTTTTCTATGTCGTTATGCATATTTATACTACGCTCATGGATGCATATATTCGAAAGAAGGAAAGGGAACTCAAAGAATCTGAAGAGGAAGGGGGGCTTTATTAACTCCGCTAATCCGTTTTATCCTCTGGAGACTTGGAATTCGTTTTCATGATTTTCTGCCTGTATTCCTCGTACTTCTTTTTGGCTTCCTCAGCCTTCTCCTTTTCACCAAGGTACTCATATGCCTCTGCAACATGCTTCCACCACATTGGATCTTCCTCGGCTTCCTTCAGGCAATATTCAAGGAACTTCTTGTAGGCTTCCCTCGCCAGCTCCTCCCTCCCGAGTTTCCTTGCTATGTTTCCAACGTCTTCCCAGAAAACTCCCTCTTCCTCGGCTTCCCTCTGATAGTATTCCAAGGCCTTTTCCCACGCCTCTTTGGTCTTCTCTTCATTTCTGAGCTCTTCATATAGCTTAGCAACATCTTCCCAGAACCATGGTTCTTCCTCTGCATAGCGCTCAAGGGCTTTGGCAGCCCTGTCCATGTTTCCTGCTTTCTTCCAGTACTCGTGGGCCTCCTTCAGATAATATGTGTCGTTCTCTTTCTCATAAAGTTGTTCATAGATTTCGGCAGCTTTCTCATATTTCTTCGCTTTTTCATATGCCCATGCCGCGCTTTCCATCCAGCCAAGCTTCTCGTACATTTCAGCCGCTTTCAGGTAGTTGCCGGCTTTTTCATATTTTCTGGCAGCGGCTTTATATTTACCTGCACTTTCAAGGCTTCCTGCACTTCTAAAGCGATCAGAGATGCTAAGATCAGGCTCGCTTATGTACCAGATGCCAAAAGCTAAGACAGCCACGAAGAAGATTATTATTGCAAGGATATGGTAAAGATTCCGCCATTTTATGCTCAAGTAGAGACCGTAGCCGCTTATCACTGTAAATATTGCCAGTATTATCCCGTACTTCCAGCTCTCTGCATAGAGCGTGAGTCCCGTGAAGAAGAGCAACATTAATGTGACACCAAGAAAACCAAGCGTTAATATTACTTGAAGCAATAATTTCCATCCTCCATACCAGACTACGCCAGCGGCTATGGCGATGACCGCTATTAGAAAACCTATCAAGTATGCCTTTATTCTGTCCATCCTTTCACCCCCTCCAAACTTAGCAGGAACTTCTTGTACTCTATATTTGGCGTGTAAAATCCTATCCCCTTGGATGATATCACTCTGTGACATGGAACAATTATAGGGTATGGATTCCGCTTCATGGCTCCGCCAACAGCTCTTGGTGAAGTCCCGGCAAGCTCAGCCAATTCACCGTAAGTTATCACATTTCCTCTTTTAACATTTTTTGTGAGTATTTCATAAACTTTCCGCTCAAAAGACGTCACTCCTCTGAAGCTGAGGTATTTTATAGCCTCCTCATTGTCAAGTTTCCCAACCGCAACCTCATATACGAGTTCTGTAAACGGAGATTTTTTCTCCTCCAAATTCACATGAACATTCCGTTTGACCAGAAACTCTACAAGGGAGTCTATCCTCTCCATTAGATAGTCTCTATCATCCAGAGAAAAGGTCAGGCCCTCAATTCTTTCATCAAAAATGAGGGCAATCCAGAAATCCCGACCTGAAATCCGAAATTTCTGCACGTTCAGCATTTTCTGCACCTCTTAAGTTCCTCAACTGCTTTTCTTAATGGTCCTGCAATGGAATGAGCCTCTCTACCGTAGAGGAAAGCCCTTCCAAGGAAGCGCCTGAATATTATTTTGAAATATTCCTTCCGTACAGGGTCTTTAGGATAATCGAGAACTTCGAGGAGCTCTCCCCATATTCTGACAAGAACTTCCTTTTCCTGCCATGTCGCCGGTTCTAAAGAACGCTTAACCTCACAGGGACTTTCATCGTAGAGCTCATAGAGTATCACCGCAACTGCATGGCTTAAATTCATCGTGGGATATGCTCCACTGGTTGGAATTGTGACAGTCAGATCCATAAGCTCAAGCTCCCTGTTATCCAATCCTCTGCTTTCCCTTCCAAAGAACAATCCTACTCTTCCAGGATATTCCCTAAGTTTTTCTTTGAGGTCACGGGGCTTAAGGGGAGCTCTCTCTGGAATGTACTTTTTTCCGACGATAGAGGTGGTGCCGACAGCCAAGTCGACCACAGCCAGAGCATCATTAAGGCTCTCCATAATTTTTGCATTCTCAAGGACATCTCGGGCATGCATTGCGAACTTGTAGGCCTCGCCTTTGATTTCTGGAGGATTGACGAGTATCAGATCCCTTACGCCAAAGTTTTTCATAACTCTTGCCACGAATCCGATGTTCATTTGATATTCGGGCTCCACAAGAATTACTGCGAGCTTCATCTTTATCGGAAAAAGATTTAAGGTGGGGGATTAAAATGCTTGCGGTGGGAGAATGAAAAAGGAAAGATCAAAAAAGGAGAATCTCATGTTACTTCTTTGCTTTTCCGCTTTTGTAATCTCAATTTACATGGTAATTGGACTTGTTATGGTGCTCATAGTAGGTAAGGCGATTATCCTGGGCAGAAATGTAGGTGGCCATACTCTGATGATGCTGGAAGCACCTGTTCTGATCCTGATTCTTCTCTCGACAGTATTTTTCAAGCGGAAGGCGGGATTTTTCTGTTCTGCTTCGCTGTTCTCAGCATTCTCTCTGACGCTCTTCCAAAGGATGGATATCAGAGCATCTCTGCTGTTTCTTGGAGGACTTGGGTTTTCCATCCTTGCGCTTATAGTAGGATTTCCGGGAGAGAATCAGCAGGTGAGCCGGAAGGAAAGAGCTACAAATATCATTCTAAGCATTGCCACAGCCACTGTTATGCTGGAGGTGTGGAACTTTACATGGTCTGCATGGCCTGAGGGACTAAAGCTACTTGTGTTTCTGATAGGAGCAGTGGGAATTTTGCTCCTGTTCTCCAAAAACAGAGTGATATCAAGCGGAGGCATACCCTTTTTGGTGTTTTTCTACTGTTCAGCGGCATACGCATTCTATGCTCTGAATCTGGTGTTCTGGCAGTATTTCTGGGCGGTTTCTGTAGTCCTGCTGGCATACTCTTTAATTCCGCTGAAGAAGCTTCTGAGGTGATAATGGTGAAAATCTGTGTGCTTGGAGCTGGATCGATAGGCTCCCTTTTTGGGGCTCTGCTGGCAAGGGCAGGGAATGATGTAATCCTCATAGGACGCGAGGAACATGTCAGAGCAATAAATGAACAGGGCCTCAGAATTTTTGGGGTTGAGAACTTCACGGTTTATCCCGAGGCTCTAACCTATGCTCCTGAAGAGGAGCCTGATTTAATGATCATCGCAACGAAATCCTACTCAACTGCATATGCCCTGAGGTGTGCCTCGGGGTGCATCGGGAGGAAAACATGGATTTTAAGCATCCAGAATGGCCTTGGAAATGAAGATATGGCTTTAAAACATACAAAAAAGGTTCTTGGAGGAATCACAACAAATGGTGCGATGCTGAGTGAATGGGGTCTCGTAAGATGGACAGGAAAGGGTATAACCACCATCGGCCTCTATCCTCGGGGTATAAATAGTTTCGTTGAGAAGGTTGCAGAGATTTTCAATGAGGCTGGTATCGAGACATATGTTACCGACAACATCATAGGCTGGAAGTGGGCCAAGGTCATCGTCAACTCTGTCATAAATCCCATAGGGACTCTGCTGGAGGTTAAAAACGGTTTTATTCTTGAGAATGACTATCTTCAGGGAATTGCTGTGGAAATAGCGAGAGAAGGGTGTATAACAGCCCAACAGTATGGAATAGAATTTGAGGTTCATCCTCTGGAGCTCCTCTGGAACACCCTTGAAAAAACGCGGGATAACTATAATTCTATGCTTCAGGATATTAGGAGGGGCAAAAAAACCGAAATAGACTACATCAACGGTAAAATTGTTGAATATGCCGAGGGGATAGGATTGAAAGCCCCGATGAATGCTCTTCTCTGGAGCCTCGTGAAGGCGAAGGAGCGGAAGATAAATAAGGCAGATTGATTATTATCTACTCGGGGGGATTAAAATGCCAATATTTGGCGGAAAGGAAAACAGTGTCTTCGGTGCCATTGACAGACATATGAATGTTGTGAAGGTCACTTTGGAAAAATTCAGAGATATGATGGTGGCTTATCTTGATGAAGACTTGGAAAAGGCTCGGGAGCTGGAAATTCAGGTGGGCAAGCTTGAGAGCGAGGCAGACACACTGAGGAGGGAAATAGAGACTATGCTCTATGAGGGAGCTTTTCTACCTGCGAGCAGGGGAGATTATGTCAGGCTATCTGAGGAGATTGATCAGGTTGCGGATGCCGCTGAAAGTGCGGCCCACACGTTAATTCTTGCCAGACCGAAGGTGCCCCTTGAAATAAAGGATGAGATCATAGCTCTTGTAGATGCGGCACTTAAAACCTACGAGACCCTCATGATGGGGGTAAAGAATCTAAACGTCGATGTGAATAAAGCTCTGGAATATGCTAAAAAGACAGAGGATGCCGAGGAAAAGGCGGATGAGCTGGAATATGATGCAAAGAGGAAGGCATTTGAAAGTGAAACGATAAGCACGTATGCAAAGCTCATATGGAATCAGATTCTAACCAAAATTGGAGATATAGCTGATAGGGCTGAAGATGCTTCCGATCAGGTCATGCTCATGGCAATAAAAAGGAGGGGTTGATATGAAGATTTTGGTTGCGGCACCTTTGCATGAGAAGGCTTTTGAGGTTTTGAGAAATGCGGGGTTTGAGATTTTGTATGAGGAATATCCGGATGAGGAAAGGCTCCTTGAGCTTGTGGAGGATGTTGAGGCCATAATAGTAAGGAGCAAGCCAAAGGTTACGAGGAGGGTCATCGAGGCCGCCCTGAAGCTCAGGGTCATCGGAAGAGCCGGCGTTGGGCTGGACAACATAGATCTTGAAGCTGCCAAAGAGCGTGGGATAAAGGTCGTCAATAGTCCTGCCGCTTCAAGTCGGAGTGTTGCGGAACTTGCGGTTGCTATGATGTTTAACGTGGCGAGGAAGATAGCCTTTGCTGACAGAAAGATGCGGGAAGGGCTGTGGGCGAAAAAGCAGTGTATGGGCATTGAGCTTGAGGGTAAGACCCTCGGAATAATTGGCTTTGGAAGGATAGGTTACCAGATAGCTAAAATTGCAAAAGCCATCGGGATGAATCTCCTCCTCTATGACCCATATCCTAACTTTGAGAGGGCCAAAGAGGTTGGAGGAAAATTCGTTGAGCTTGAGGAACTTCTGAAAGAAAGCGACGTCGTTACATTACATGTCCCTCTGCTCGATTCGACGTATCACCTCATCAATGAAGAAAGGCTAAAGCTCATGAAGAAGAACGCCATACTTATCAATGCAGCCAGAGGGGCTATTGTAGATACTAACGCTCTCGTTAAGGCCCTGAAAGAAGGATGGATTGCTGGAGCTGGACTTGATGTTTATGAGGAGGAGCCCCTGCCTAAAGGCCATCCCCTGACAGAGCTTGACAACGTTGTTTTAACACCACATATAGGGGCATCAACGGTTGAAGCACAGATGCGCGCTGGAGTTCAGGTGGCAGAACAGATAGTCGAGATTTTGAAGGGGTGATGTTTTTCTTTTTGCTATTTACTATTTACTCTGTATTGTTCGGAAGTTTGTAGCAGGTTGGGATTTAAGAAACCCAATAAAAGAGTGGTTCGATAGCTTTTGGGTTGTGATATTAACTTTTTAAGCTTCCTATCACATTTTAAACTGGTGAATGTTAATTGTCTGAAGAAATCACAGAATCGATAATCAATGCCATCCGCTTAGCAGTCACAAAGCTACCGGAGGATGTTGTAGGAGCGATTCGGAGAGCATATTCTGAGGAGAAAAATCCAATAGCTCGTTTTAATCTCTACAATATCCTGAAAACCATTGAAATAGGGAGGGAAGAGGGAATCCCGATCTGTCAGGACACCGGGACGATAACGTTCTTTGTCGAGGCAGGAATAAAAAATCCCTACATTGGATCTCTGAAAAAAGCCCTGATTGAAGCCACAAGGAGGGCAACGGAAGAAGTTCCCCTAAGACCAAATGCAGTTGATTTGCTCTCAAATAAAAATTCAGGTGATAATACAGGTCGTTTTGTTCCAGTAATCCACTGGGAGCTTGTTGATGATGATACACTCAGAATTGCAGTCCTACCTAAAGGTGGTGGGAGTGAAAACTGTTCGGCTATGGCAATGCTCAGTCCTTCAGATGGCCTTATGGGTATTAGGAAATTTGTCGTGGAGAAGGTTAGGGAATGTGGTGGGAAACCCTGTCCGCCGGTAATTCTCGGCATTGGCATTGGTGGTGGTGCGGATATAGCTTTAATTCTCGCCAAAAAGGCTCTTTTAAGGCCTCTTGGGATTAGACATGAAAACAGAAAAATTGCTCGGTTTGAGGAGGAACTCCTTGAGGAGGTCAACTCCCTCGGAATTGGTGCAATGGGAATGGGTGGGGTGACAACTGCACTTGATGTTAAGATCGAATACGCCCACAGACATCCGGCATCGTTCCCAGCTGGGCTGGTTGTTCAATGCTGGGCTCACAGGAGGGCTTTTCTGGAGGTAAGGGCGGATGGAAAGATCAGAATCTGGCAGTAGAGAACAATCTCTTAAGGCTGTTTTCATCAAGAACTAAAGAAAGCTCTTCAAAGAGCCCCTTATGCAGATACGTGTTGTCTTTAATTTTTTCTAATCCCTGTTCTATCTCTGTTTTTCCCTCTTTTCCCTGCAGTTCCTTTGCAATGCCCAAAAGCACATAAGCGCACCATCCGAGGGGATAATTAGTTGTTTGAGCAAGCTCCAAAATTTCCTTTGCCTTCTCTTCAGCTTCTTTAAACTGTTTTAAACCCATAAGCGAAAGTGTTATTCTAAAAAGTGCATCGATTGCTCGCCTGTAGTTCTTAGTATGTAAAAAGTATTTTGCAGCTTTTTCTGAATGGAAGACTGCGGTTTCGTAATCTCCCAGTGTGTAGTTAATTATTCCGAGCTGGATGTATCCAAGATTTTCCATAAAAGGCAGGGAATATGCCTTAGAAACCTTTAAACCCTCCCCGTAATATTTTGAAGCTTTTTCTAATTCACCGAGTTCAACATAGAGATATCCAATGTGATAAAGTACAAGTGCCTCCAGCTCAGGATACACCTTTGGGTAATTTCGAACTGCCTCAAGCTCTTTAAATGCGTTTTCCAAGGCTCTCTCGCGTTCTCTTTTAAATGTGGCTATTTTTGTTAGCTCAATATAATAGCCCAATCTGATATAGGGGTCTTCTGCATTTCTTAAGTATATTTCCTCAAGCTCTGTCATATATTTCTCAGCCTCGTCAATTTTACCAAGCTCACAGAAGACATCTATAAGCATCATAATAACATCAAATTTATGAAAATCCTCTTCAACCTTATCACTGGCTTCAAGCCACAGCTGTAGGGCTTTTTCAAAGAATCCTTTGTTAAAGTATATCCTTGCGATTTCTTTTTTGGCATAAGGAATATGTTTGATTCTATCGAGAAGCTTTAAATATGCGGTGGGAAAATCGAGGGCAATCCTCCAATATTCCCGGATTCTCACCTCAGTTAACTTCTTAATAAGTTCCTCATCTTCAAGGCGTATTGCATATTTAAATGCCGTTAGAAAATCTTTGGCGTTGTTCTTTTTGAGCAGATACGAGATATATTTGCTATAATACTTTTTTTCTTCGATGTCTCTTACCTCATTGAGGAGGGCTCTAAGGAGGTCATGGACATGATAACTATCCCCCACTCTTTCAACAAGTCCTTTATTCAGAAGAGAGTAAAGGGTCAAAAACGTATTATGACCAGAGAGTTTTTTTAAGATTTCATATTCAACAGGTTCATCAAAGAGAGAAAGTATCTGTAGCATTAATTTCTCATCTTCTTTTAGTGTTTCATAAACCTCTCTAAAGAGATATTCAAAAAAGTTCCCTCCGTGAAAATCGGGCATTTCTGATGCCAACAAAAGTGCCAGAGGGTGGCCGAAAGTGGCATGATAAATTTTCGTGAATTCATCAAGTGTGAGATTTGGCAGTTTGAGTTTCAAAAGTTCATAGGCATCTCTACTCTCTAATCCCTTTAGATGTATTACCAGCATCTTTTCGTTGTATCCTATCTGAGGTTTTTCTCGTGAGATAAGGATTAATTTTCCATTTTCAATATTTGAGGCTAAAAATCTTATGAATGACATGATATCCTCATCATCACATCTATGAAGGTCATCAAAAACTATAATACCTTTCGTTCTGTTGATACCTTCTGCGGTTAGCTCCTTTATAACAGCTAATTCCTTCCCACCCCCTCTGAGATATTCGATAACATCAGAATATCCAAGGAGGTTTAGATATAGAGCCAACTGCCAGATTACATATTCAATGCTCTCATCTCCATTTATTCGATACCAAAATGCATCTCTATATGCCTTGGCAACTAATGTGGATTTGCCAATACCCGCCATCCCATATACAATAACCACGGGATAACTGCTGGATAGGAATTCCAGTTCTTTTTTCCGTCCAACAAAAACTTTGACCTCTGGAGCTCTGTTCGAGAAGAGGGGAGGGGAGTATTGTAGGTGTCTCTTTCCGATAATAACTTTTAAACCCTCCAAACCAAAGCTTATTTTGAGTTCTTCAAGTTTTAAAGAATATATCCTCACATTTTTTCCTCTAACTCGCATCCATTCGCCTTCGACAATCCCAAGCCTTTCAAGTGTCCTTAAGCATCTTGAGATATAAGTTTCATCCTTCTGGAGAAGTCGTGCTATTTCTCTTGTGTTAAGAGAGGTGGTTCTCAGAAGGGTTAGTATCTGAAGATTAGTCTCATTGAGAATGCTCCTTAAAAATGAAATGTCCTGCGTCACCACTACTCCTCCTTTAATTCCACCCTGTTAACCTCTTCCATAACTGACTCATACAACCAAGGATATTCTTTCAGTCTCTCTTCACCCAGTTTGAAATATTCCTGCCCATTCTCTCCCCTTAACTCTTTAATTACTCCTAAGAATATGTATCCTGCCCATGCTAATGGATAGTTTGTTGTTTGGGCTATCTTTATCATTTCTTCGGCATCCTTTTCGGCTTCTTTGAGCTTTAGTAATCCAGCGTATGAGAGGCATCTATATGCCAATGCGTCGATAGCCCTACGATAGTTTCTGACCCTGATGAAGTATTGAACTGCTTTTGTTCCATATTCTATAGCTCTTCTATAATCTTTAAGGATGAAATATGCTTTTGTTAGCTCCATATATGAGACATGCTCTAAGAATGCCAGATTATATGCCTTAGCCAGTTTGAGGGATTGGATGTAATATTTGATTCCATCTTTAACCTTTTCCATGCCTGTATATATATCCCCGATGTGAAGTAATACGAGACTTTCAAGCTCTGGATATGGGCTCATTTTCCTTACTATTTCAAGCTCTTTAAATGCGCTTTTGAGAGCATTTTCATGGTTATTTTTGTAATATTCAAATTTTGTAAGTTGGATATAATACCAAAGTTGAATTTTTAAATCTGGCGTTTTGGCTAAAAGTTTTTCCAGTTCCCTGAGATATTCCTCAGCTTTTTCAAATTCGTTTAATTCTATGTATATATCAACCAAAGAGCTTAGAACATCGCCTTTGTGAATACCTTCGACTTTGTCCTTAATTTCAAGCCAGAGAGTAAGGGCTTTATTGAATAGACCTTTCTGGAAGTATATATTACCGAGCTCCTCTTTGGCATAAGGATTATCCTTGATTTGAATTAAAATTCGCATATACGAATCTGGAAAATCTTGAATTATCCGTTTGAATCTTCTTAGCCTGATTTCGATTAGTTCCCTAATCTTCTCCTCGTCCCCAAGTTTGACGGCATACTGGAGAGCTTTCATAAAAGCTTTGGCTGTTTTCTTTGTCAGCAGATGATTAATGTATTTTAAGTAGTATTCTCGCTCATCGATGTCTGTAAGTTCTTTTGCAAGTCCTCTCAGTAGATCATGGAGCGCATAAGCCTCTCCCCTTTTTTCCACTATTCCCTTGTTTGTAAGGGAGTATAGAACTGTAAAAACATTCTTTTTTTGATATAAGGCCCTTATCTCCTCGTATTCTAAAGGTTCATCAAAAAGAGAGAGTATTTGAATCATTAACTTTTCATCCTCTTTCAGCTTTTGGTAGATTTCAGTAAACAAGAAATCAAGGAAGTTGTGCATCTTGACATCTTCATCAGGATATGTTTCAGCAAATAGGAGCAATATTAGAGGGTGTCCATAACTTATGTGGTAGATCTCTGCAAATTTTTCCGGTTCTATTCTTGCTCCTTTGGATATCAAAAGCTGATAGGCATCCTCTGCACTTAAACCTTTGAGATGTAAATACATCACATTTTTCAAACCTAAATTTATCCTTTCCCTTGATATTATTACAAGCTTTGCTTTTTGAAGCCTTGGTGTCAGATACGTAAAGAGCTGTATTATCTTATCGTCAGAGCATTTATGGGCATCATCAATAACTACCTGAGCTCCCGTTGTTTCCATTCCATCGAGTATGAGTTCGAATATATCCCTCTCATTTTTCCCTCCGCTGCGTAGATAATCAAGGAGTAGAGAATATCCGAGGGTGTTGAGGTATAAACCAAACTGCCATATGATATAGTCAAAGCTATCGAGCTCATTTATCTGGTACCAAAAAGCATTATTGAATATTTTTGCTATTAGAGTTGTCTTTCCAATACCTGCTATTCCATAGATGAGTATGACACGAGCTGGAGTTGATGTTATTTTTTCTATTTCAGCTTGCCGTCCAAAGAACATATTAACCTCAGGAACTTTCCTGTCAAATATAGGTATCTGGTAGTTTTCATTTGTAGTCGTTCTTATTATCACTTCTGTTGGCTTGAAGCTTATTTTGACTTCATCTACCTTCAGCGAATACACTTTTACATTCTTTTTTCCTATTCGCATCCACTGACCTTTCACTAATCCTGCCTTTTCCAGCAGTCTTAGTCTTCTTGAAATATCCGTTTCATCTTTTTGCAGAATGCGGGCAAGTTCTCTGGGATTAAACGCGCCGGATTTAAGTATGGAGAGTATATGCAGATTAGTTTCGTTGGATAATGATCTCATTAATAATGAGGCTTTCATACTCATACATGAACCCTCTATGTAATTATGCACTTTATATTTTTATATCCATCGTATTATATTTAGCGAATTTAGAACATCCCAAGATATGATGGTGCAGAAATCATGGAGGATAGGATGCAACATAACATAAATTAAAATCTGTAAAAAATTTAAAAGTTAATGGAGATTTTCAATAAGTAGCTTCAGGGCCCTTTTTTCTGTGATATATGCTTTTCTCATGTATATTGCATACATCGCTGGATTAATCCTTGGATCGTAGGTATTTGCTTTATCAAAGTAGCTTTGTGCTTTCTTATGGAGGCTCAAAGCTTTCTGGATTCTGCTTATATTTGTTATGTTGGCTTCCAGTTCGTTGAATCTTTCATTCATTCTGAGATAATATGCTTCCCATATGATGCCGAGATTGGTCCATATTCTTTTATGTAATTCTATTGTGCGTGTTCTGTCTATCTCTTCCATTGTTATTTTAATAACTGGATCATCAAAAACCACTATGTATAAATAGTCCCCAAATACTCCAAAGTAACCATATTCCCTCTTTTCTCTTGTTAATTTGTACTCGACGCCATCCTTATCTATCTTAATCTCCGTTGGCTTCATCTGATGGAGCGGTACTACTAAAACAGCGTATCCATCTTCCGCCACTTGAAGTTCAATTGTAATTCTTCTCACTCTATAAACCGTCCCTCCTTGGGTGATCTCCTCAGTTTTTTCTTCTGTTTCTCCCATTTGTGCGTTACTGTAAATCATCATCCATGGTTTGCTGTTAATCCTCTCATCTACTGTAATCAAGGGCTGGGCATGGAATATAAATGAATATTCAACACCTTGAATGCTAATATTAATAGTCACTGAGCTGCCACCGATTTGGATTTGACTCTCAGCTTCACCGGGAATCACTTGAACTGTAGTATTGTTGCTTTCCACTATTCTGATGCTGGTATTGACTGTGAATGTAATGTTGGTATATCCAGTATTCCCGTATACATCCGAGGCATACACTGTGAGAAGGTGTTTTCCATCTCCGATATTAACGGTTGCCAACCATGAATCATTTACGTGATTCATTGGGTATATTCTCCCATCCAGCTCCGCTCTGACCCATTTAACTGGAGAAACATCATAGACCTGAACTTTAATTAACGTGATATTGTGGTCGTAAGTCTTATTTTCTGGATAGGTTATGGATATCTCGGGAGGCTCTGTATCGGGAACATGTGTTGCGTTGCCGAACAGATGAACTGTTTGAATTATTGACAGTGTAATATTTTCATATCCCCTGAAGCCTTTAATGATTACCTCTCTTCTGTAAGTAGCGTTTATCCAGCCTGTAGAAGCTCCTATAATCAGGTTTTCCCTGTAGGATGTGAGACTCCAATTTGAAATAATTGTGGAGTAAATACTATCGAGCTCCTCTTCTGGTATAGTCATGTTTTTAAGTATATCGCTGCTCCACTGCCCAAAATCTTCTCTAAATGGTTCCCATGAAGATGTGTTGTAAAATCCAAAGTATTTTGTGAATAAGTGTTTTTCTTCTTTGTTCTCGCTAACATTTGCAAATACTTGGATAGCTCTGGTTATCGTGGAAGTGGCACTGTAGGCATCCCATACTGTTAGTGTTACATTATACCTGCCGCCCCTTGGATATACATGGGTTGGGTTTGTTTCATTTGAACTTGAACCATCACCGAAATCCCATAGATAACGTATTATGCCGTCTTCATCTGTACTTGTGCTCGTGAAATTAACCCTCAGATGGTTTGCTGTCCATGTGAAGTTGGCTATAGGGGGTTTGTTTATCCTGAAGATTACGGTTCTACTAACATTATATGAGACATCCCATGCAGTAACTGTAAAGTTATGGTATCCGTAGTCCATTGTTAGTTGTTTGGAGACATTGACTGAGGTACTTGTTAGAGTTCCATCTAAATAGGCTCTCACACCAATTAAATCGGTATCTATAACTGTATAATTGAACCAAAGCGTTTTTTTGTTGTAAACTGTGGATTTGGGACTTTCAATGTAGATTATTGGTGTTGTTGGATTAATGTATATCCACAGGGTCTCATTAGCCCTGTTTCCAAATTCGTCTTCGGCTATTATTGTTACCGTATTATTGGCAATATCCAGTGGTAAGATTCCTCTCCATAGGGAACATGTGTTGTTGATGGAAATCAAAGTGAATGCCGTTTTTGTCCCTTTGGTAATACTAATGCCCCATACGGTGACATTACTTTCATCGCAGACTGTGACATTGAATTCTGGGATATATTGATAGATTCCGCTACTTGGACTCACCGTTAGTGAAGGAGCTGTTACATCAAGTTTGTGTGTGGCGTTTCCATAGAGTTCTGCAACTTGTGTTAGGTGGAGCTCTGTATAATTCCACTTGGTAATTCCAATTAAAGTAACATTTCTTGTATAAACAGCTTTAATCCATCCTGACTCTTCAGTCTTGTTAAGATTCTCAATATATTCTGCAATACTCCAGTTTCCTGTTTTCATGTAGATGACCCTGTCAAATTCCTCCACAGGCAGTGTGATATTTGAAAGAATGTTGGCACTCCAGTTTTCAAAATCTTTCTTAAATTCATCCCATTGAAGCGAATTGTAATATCCAAAGTATTTTGAATAATTCTGCCTGTTAATTTGAGATATACTAACGTTCTTGTATGCTTCCACGACTTGAGTGAAGTTATTAATGGTCACATTGTGATAACCGATTTCTGAAATTTTCGCACGGAATTCGAAGGAATACGTTGTATCTGGCTGTATGCTTACCTGGGAAATGTTTAAGAGCTTTCCATCAACTGAAAATGCTGCTGAGTATATGCCTTCAGCATCCCCACTATTTGTTACATTTAACACTGCGGTTATGTTGAATGGTACAACTCCCAATTTTGGTGACACACTGAAGTTCTCAGTAAATCTTGGCCCGAGATAAACTGTAACAATAAAGGATTTAGTTGCTGAGAGACCACCATCATCTCTAACGGTAAGTGTGACATTATAAATTCCCGGTTTGGTGAAGGTGTAGTTCAATACTTTCCGATGGAAGGTTAGATTACCTATTTTCCATGCATAATCCGTTATTTTTCCATCCGGATCATAACTTAAGGAAGCGTCGAAAGTTACGCTCCTATTGGCAATTGTCGGTGAGGTTATTGTCGCTTGAGCCACTGGTTTTCTATTGCTCTTAATATAGTAAAATTCTGGAGTCCCATAATCTAAAATATGGAGTGTTTTACCATCATACCAGTATGAAACGGGCATACTGCCATCTGAGCGCACAATCCTGAACGTAGTCCCGGGATTGAATTTGAGTCCTATGTATGTCCATTTGTCTATAAATATGGCTGTTGGTACGATTATCTTCATGTCTGACTCTGTTCTCATCGTGGCATTTACATGGAGTACCTCGAAATCTGCTCCAGTGGAGTCTATTATCCTCTCGGGAATCAGATCTCTATTATCATCAACCAAAAAGTCCATCATCCCATCATTTCTTATGGTGTCATTGAAAGCTTTGAATAGGGTGTGAGTTCTTAGGGTTCTTATTAGAGATGTTTCGTTTCCACCCAATAGGTCCTCATGGATAAATGTAGCGTTGTAGCTCACGAATTCCCCACTTACTTGAGCGGTCATTATCCATGCTGCGGTTGCGCTCTCCCCTGCAGGTATATCTCCAAAGTCAACTGTTAGACTGTTGGCCGCTTTAATTCCGTTAATATATGTTCCAATTATGCGGAATGATATATATGCTGGGACGTTACTGCTTATTATCTTTGGTTGAGCAGACTCTATTCTCAGATTTTTGGCATCTCCGTATCCTATGTTCTTCACTCTGACTCCAAAGACAAAGGGTATTGGGGGTTCTACCTCTGGCGTTTTTGGATTGTCACCATACACGTATCTCGGGAGCATGTAATCCAACTGTAGGATAGGCATAGGTTCAACAGTTATCTCTTCAGGCCAGCTCTCGTATTCCAAGGTGGTGTTACCGACTTTTCCAAATATGTATGCTTTGACTGTGTAGTGCGTGCTCAATGCTCCAGCTGCTCCTGGTTTTGGTATTATCAGCCAATTGACTATTCCTGTTCCATTGGGAACTAAAGACGAACCATTTAAGGAATTTATTCCCTCTAATGTTAGCACTCTGACAAAGAATTTATCATCTGCAACTGTGCCGTTTTCGTCGAAGAACTTAATGTATACCGTTAGATTTCTTATTGTGTATCCTGCTAGGTTGGTGAATTTCAAATCTGCTCTGAAACCCTGTCTCTCCATTGTCAATCTCTGTCTTATTTCAAGTTTTATCCGAGTGCAGACCATGTTTTTATGATCTTCATTGGGATTAACAGTTTGTGCTGGTAATATCTCTTCTCCGGGTACATTTCTTAAAAATGCACAGCTCTTTCCATTAACATCTGGGATACTTCCTTTACTGATACGGGTGGATGAACTCTGGGGTGTTGGAGCTATACCCTCTGTTTTTTCACATTCTTGGACTTCATAACTGATACCATCTCCGCCTCCTCCGCCAATGCCTCCAACATCCCCGCCGCCGCTTATTCCAATGTATATTGGAATTGAATTTATTGGAGGGACCTGTATTGGAGTACATTTTTTGACACAGCTATCTTTGAATAAACAGTTTCCACAGTTTTCAATAGCACCTTTTATATCGTTGTAGATACCCCAAATATCATTCACCACTGGGATAAATCCGATTATAGTATCAACAACTTTCTGAATACAGCTACTTGCATCCTCCTGACAACCGCTTGTGGCGGCTGCATAACACTTTGCTCCGAAATCTATCTGCCCCTGAATGTTGAGGATTTTATCCGCAACGTCTCCTACAACTTTGGAAGTGCGCACTATCATTATTCCTGCTTTCCCAATTTTGACTCCTCCTTGGATAACGTCTCCTAATGGGCCACTGAGAGCGACTGCAACATCTTTTATAACAGCTGTTATAGACCAGAAACAGTCCACACATGCGAGTTTTATTGTAAAGGAAATTTCATCTGCAGGGGGCACATGCCATTTGCCATCCTCACAGTAAGCCAATGATGGGAGGCTGATAACTATCCTCTGAGGCTTACATGGATCAATATCTGGTGATCTGTGTTGATACACCCTTATGACATACGGTACGGTTACATTTTCCCCAGGTTTTATCTCATCTATTCTATCCACTGCAAAGACTATTTCGGTGTAGTGGTCAACTATTATTGGTCTGAACGTTACGTTAACTACTGAGAGATAGGGGTTGGTGTTTTGTATAGTAACGTATCCCCTGAATTCTACCACACCATGTTCTTTTAGATATGAGGAGTTGACTATTATGTATCCCTGTCCATAATCAACTTTGAGGTAGGGTATCGTAAGGTACGTCTCATATTCTATCTCATGTACTATGGTATAGACATCATCTACTGTTACTGGATATACTTCAAACTCCACTTTTAACGGAGATTTAAGTAAAATCACTGTTACATTCTTCTCAATTCCGGCATCTATTATAATATTGCCATCCTTTGGAACGATTTCTTCTCCAAACGCATAGTACTTGTAAAGGCCTACCGGAACGTTGCTGAATAAAACTGTTCCATTTTTATCTGCAACTTTGGTTTCTGTGTAATATTCGTTTGATATTGTGATTTTACCGTTGGGTATTGGGTTTCCTTCAGGATCCACCAAGATAAATCTCACATTTCCTGTCTGGTTAGGGGTAACTATGACTCTAATGGGTATCTTGACCTCAGCGTCTTTTGCTGAGAGTTTCACATATCCGGTGAATTTACCGGTATTATTTTCCGTTGGAGCTATAAAGATAGTGAAAGCCTCTTTTTCTCCAGCTTCAATTGTTGTAAAGTTGCTTGCAAGAGTGACAAAGCTCCAATTGGGAAGAATTATCGTTACATTCCCTGCTGGGGCAAATCCAAGATTCTCCACTTCCACACTTTTTGTGAGGACTTCTCCGGGCTTTACTCCTACATCAATTACCTTCGGTGAAGCTCTTAGGATAGGTTTTTCTGGAAGTGTTATGATGTTTATCTGAACACTTTCATTGTTATACCTGCTTCTGAATGTTAAACTAAATGTCTCGTTCTTGGATTGATTTGATGAAATAACGACGCTGATTCTCTTTATTTCTCCGGGCATTAGTGTAATATTTTTAAGAATATCGACATGGAATATTGAAGAATTTGAAGTTACCGTAATATTCAGAGGTTCGTCACCTACGTTTCTCAGTGGAATCTGGAGTTTATATCTGAATTTTATTGGTACCTGCAGAGTATAATGTCTAACCAATGGAACGATACCTAATACCTTGAACTGAGCGTCATGCTCAAGGGAAATAACTTTTGGATGGGTGGCGCTAATAACAAATGTTCCCCCTTCTGTTGCATACGGAGTAAAGTTAAATGTAAACCTTCCATATGAGTCCGTTTTTACAAGGAATGTTCTGACAAAATCATCTCTTGCAAAGCTGAGCTTTACTGTTACATTTGGCAGGAATCCACTTTCATTAAATGCATAGCCGGTTACGTGTATGGTTTCGCCGGGACTGTAAATCTCCTTGCCAATAGTGACGTTAGCATTGTAAGGAGGCTTAAGGAGTTGCACCTCTTCACGTTTTGAGTAGTTTAATTTGTAACCATCCATACCATAGACTGTAACCTCTAATGTCGCATAATCTGGAGCATTGGCTGGAACTACAAAAGTTGTGTAGAAAGAGATAGTACCTTCACTGTATAACCTTGCTGTTTTATACACTGTTTTCTCTACTATTGTCGAGTTGCCATCTACTAATCTGATAATAGCCTTGTTTACTGTGAGTGGAGCGGAGCCCAAATTTTTGAATATTGCAAACACTGTAGCGATTTTGCCTTTGACAATCTGTTCATGACTTAGGGTTATTGGATTCAAAATTGGGCTGGTGACGTTTATTGTTTTTGTTATCTTGAATGTTTTAGCATCTCCAAAGGTTCTGTAAGTCAGATTGAGTGTGAGTATTTCTTCTCCAATATCCTTGGGTGTTAGGTATATATATAACGTCCCATTTTCACCGGGTTTTAGCCTTATGTAATTGGTTTCACCTGTTATCCTTCCAAGTGAAGCACTACCGCTGACGGTTAATTCAGCCGAACCAAAGTTTGTTATATTTACCGGTATAACTTCTGGGAAGTTCGAAAGTATGCTTGAGATGGTTATGTTTGGGAGAGATGTCCGATAGGTCTTTACTGGGAATGTTGTATAGCTTTTACCACCGTTTGAAACTATAACCTGCACTGCCCTTAGGTCCTCAGGGGTTATAAACGTTAAGACAAGTTGTTTGGTCTCATTTGGAGCAAATTGGAGACGACCATAGTCTATATCTTTAATTACATTTCCAAGGCTGTCTATAAGCTGTATATCTACACTTACATTTATTGCTCCGTTCATATTTTTCAGGTGGAATGTGAGATTTGCGGGATAGTTCTCTGCCAGTAGGGGATTCTGAGGAGAGACCAGTGAAACAATTATTGGTTCTGCCAGTACCTTCTCACTCTCATGTCCTGCAAAATCAACTGCTGAGACTTCATAAACAGCCTCCTGATATGGAAGGGTAAAGTTTAACCTTTCTATTGGTTCAGGGGTTACCTTAACTCCGTTAACATATACAAAATACCCCAAAACATCTTTACTTGGGCTTGGTTTCCATGTTAAGATAGCATAGCCTTCTTCAGATTTGACAGTGAGGGATGAGGGTGGTAGAGGTATCCCATTGAGGGTAAACGTTATCTTTTCATGAGCACTGTTTCCAGCTTCGTCAGAGGCGGTAACTTCGAGGACGTAGCTTCCATCGAATTTTATAGGCTCACCGTTATAGGGTTTCCCATTAAGGAGTGTGCTATACTCTTTCAAATGGATGTCCATCACTGTTACTTGGGGGAATATGGTGGAGTTATATGTTGCTCCATTTGAAACTCCTTCGATTTTTATTCTTGGTGGTGTTGTGTCAAGAGTGTATGTGTAAGTATAGTTTGCCGAATTGCCTGCTTTATCAACTGCTTTTATTCTTACTGTATATTCACCATCTCCAAGCTTCGAATCAGGTATAAAGACCAGCCAGCCTCCACTAAATTCACTATGCCCAGGTATTTGAGTGCCATTTTTGATAATATCTATTTTGCTCAGAGAGTAGTCCACTCCGGCTCCGTCATCTACAAGATAAACTCCGGTTATATTCCTGTTCGTTATACTACCATTTGCCGGAAACATCTGCATTATTGTAGGAGCTGAGATATCCTTAATGTTTATGGTGCTTAAAACCACATTGTTGTTCTCATTAGATTCTGTAACGAAGTTCCAAGTATCAACTTTAACTTCCACTGTTAGGTTTCCATATTTTGCCTTCCATGGATGGAAATCTATCTCCATGCTTGCTCCAGCCTCAAGTCCGTTGACTTTCACATGGTCTACAGCTTCGTTTCCTACATACAGTGAAACATAGAATTCTTGCTTCGTGGGGTTTCCTATGTTTGAAATTACAGCCGAAAAGTTGATAAATGCCCCTACCTGTTTTTCCCCTCTCCATGTTAAATTGCTTACAGTTAAATCTGGAGTGGGAACCTTAACAGGAGTGCTGGCTGTGTTGTCACTTTCATTCCATTCACGCAGATAGTTTCCATAGTCTGCAATTGCGTATATTGGATACTCTCCCCCCTGTATTTTCCAGGTTATTGAAACGTTTTTGATGCTGTTTGGAGCTAAGCTTTCCACACGAGCAGCCCCTATATATACATCCCCAGCCTTAAATCCAATGTAGAAGTTCTTTGCTTCTGCATCTCCCGTGTTTTCAAGGGTCGCCGTTAATACTGCCTCATCGCCTGCAAAAGTGTAATTTCCGACATAGACAGACAAAATTTTGAGATTTGGAGCACTGACGTAGGTTTTTGCCTCTGCTTCATTATTGCTCTCATTCACTTCATAGACGTGGTTGTAATAATCAACTATAGCTTTGATAGTCCTGTTTCCGGGATACGGTCTTATCTGAAGTTGTATTGCTGTGCTTTGGCCGGCTTTAAGTGTGTTATACCCTTTGCTTCCTATTAATCTATCCCCATCGAATACCGCTACAGTAAAGTATTCATCAACATCCCTAAGCCCATCATTTCTAATCGTGATGTTAATTGGGTAATATGCATTTGCATTCATATTTTCGGGCAGACTTATGCTCTCAATTGTGAGGTCAGGGAGCGCAATTGTAACCTGTGTATTGACTTCATTGTTATTTTCATCGCTCTCTTCTATGGTGTCGTATGTATCCGCTCTTAGAGTTACATTGTGAGTGCCGCCTACATTAAAGTGCCATTTTACTGTAACTTCTTTGGTTTCCCCTTTCATGAGTGAGGGTATCCATGCATCCGCTTTGTGCTCACCATCGATATACATTCCAACGTAGAATCCTCTGTAACAGTTTCCTCCATTATTCGTAACATTAATATTGAAGGTCAGATATCCTCTGCTCAGGTCATCTTCAATCCACTTGTAGGAGGATATGACCAAATCTGGTGCCTCAATATAATAACTGCCTGAAACTTCATTGTTATCTTCATCAGATTCGATTATGGCGTTATTTGGATCAGCTCTTACTTGAATAGTAATGTTGCCGACTTTATCAACATACCATTTTGTGCCTATTAGTTTTGATTCATTGGAATTCATGCCATAAATCCACACATATCGTATGGTGTTGCTTATGTTAAACATTATTGGGAAGTTTTTATAGATAGCCTCTCCAAGATTCCTTAGATTAACATTTATTCTGGCATACCTGCCATACTCCAGATTTTCAACAGTCAAATTGCTCAATTCAAAATCTGGGGTTCCTATTGACCCAAGATAAGCTTCATATTCGTTGTTGCTCTCATTCGATTCTGGTATAGCATTATAGTAATCCACGAATATTTTAAGAGTTAAATTGCCGGGTTTTGCATTATACCATCTCCAGTCAAATTCTTTCGTTTCATTTTCCTTGAAGTACCAACTGTACGGATTAGGAGTGCCATATCCATATGTCAGTCTTGAAGTCTCATTCCACACCTCAAAGCGCACTGAAAAGCTTCTATAGAACGCTTGCCCGGTGTTTTTGATATATGTTTTAAAAGTTACACTGTCTCCGGATGTAAAGTTATAGGGTGTCCATGTAACTCCAAGAGGAACTAACTCTGGATATCCAAACGATAAATTCGCTACAATTCTGTTGTTGTTCGTTTCGTTGGATTCTATCCAGTTGTTGCCTGGGTCTACGAGGAGCGTAATTAGATGCTGGCCGGGAGCAGGGATATAGTATAGGAACGCTTCTTTTGTTTCTCCATGATTCAGCGGTCCAACACTCCTGCTTGAAGAGTATTTACCGTTATCTAAAAGCTGAACATATACGTAAGAACTAAAGTTTGCCCCATTATTTGTCACATTAACTGGCAAACTATAAGTCTTATAGAGATAGGCGCTACCATTTAGCAGGCTCTCCTGGATAGAATAATTAGAGACAACAAAATCTGGCATGGCGACATTTAATGAAACTGTGGCATAATTATTGCTTTCATTGGATTCTTTCCACCTATTATTCTCATCAACAGTAGCATTCAGGATGTTAAGACCGCCATTGAGGGTGAAATATGATATGCGCATAATACTTGTATTTGGATCCAATGTAGCCGGGGCTAATTCATATCTGCTGGTGTATGTTTCACCATTCTCATACACTATCTTCACCGATAATGGCAGATAATAATACCAATAGGAATATTTGGAGATTCTTAGTGTTGCATTTCCGATATTTTTGACAGTTACATTTACTGGAATTCTTTCACCTGCAGACACGTCATTTGGAACGGAGATTTTTACAGTCAAATCCGGGTATCCTGTTGTATGATCCAAGACATATGAATTGTCTGAGAAGTGAGTCTCGTTTATGAATTTGGATGGATTTACTGTAACATTGATAGTTCCACCAGGAGGATTGATATCGACCTCTCCTGTTTTCCAGACACTTTCATTGCTCCCAATTATGCCTCCGAAGTATAGGCTCGAGTAACCAGAAGCTTGTATTTTCACAATCACGTTAGTTCTGGTAGCATTATAAGGAGCACCAATGTTTTTGATTGTAATGTTGATTGGCACGTTTCCAACAGTGTTATCAGGAATCTCCACTCTTTCAATGATAAAATTCGGACGTGGGACATTTATAGGATACAAAGCCATGTTATTGCTCTCATAGGTCTCTGGAATATTATGCGTGTAATCTACTATAAACGTCAGGTTGTAAGAACCACCGTTAATAATGGGCTGTAGAATAATCCATTTCTCCTCATTCTTGTTCATACCTCTTATATATTCATAATCCGAGCCCAGAGAGCTCTTAGCTACAACATAGAATGGATCTGTAAAGGCTTCTCCAGTGTTCTTTATGGTAACGTTAAATGTGGCTGTACTGCCTGCCATTCCATCAAAGCTGAGCAGGGTTACATTGGTTATGATTAAATCTGGGCCTCCAACAAATACCATTTTTGAAAGGGCATTGTTTGCTTCGTTTTTTTCAGGAATTGAGTTATATGGATCAATTACAACTGTCAAATTCCTTAAACCCGGTTCTCTCGGTGTCCAGCCTATACTAATATTTTTGGGATTGGTAAGAATCCCTGTAACATATTTGTATCCAACACGGGAACCGTTTTCATAGAGGTATGTATAAATACCTCCATTGTAGCACTGACCCAGATTGTCTATGGTAATGTTAATAGTATAACTGTTTCCGGTGTTTGGTTTTGTGGGAGTGTATATTGACTCAACGGTAAAGTCTGGATAATAAATTTCTGCCATATATGTTTCATTTAGAATGTTGTCATTTTCATTCCTCTCAATAACTCTGTCGTAGGGATCTATTTGGACGTATATCCAACTTATATTACCCGGTTGTAAAGAGAACGAAGCTGATACCTCCTTAGTATCACCTGCTGGCAGGGATATGTAGGAAATTCTGGATATAGGTAGTTGCCCTGAACTTGAGTATCCAACTACAAATTTAACTTCAACATCACTCCAGTTGGCATCTCCATCATTTGTCACGTTTGCCGTTATAACCGCTAAATCTCCAACGCAGTTTGGAATAGAAATTGAATAGTTTAAGACTTTAAAATTAGGTTGGGGCAGAGAATAATTTCCTAATAAGAACAAGTTATTCTCTGTGTTAATATCGCCCTGATTTTGAAGTTCGAGCATCAGGCTGTATTTTCCCCCTTGAACTCTCCAAGAAAAGCTTTTTCTTGCTGTTCCGTTTATGAAATCTAAGCTATTTACATAAAGAGTTCTAACGCTTTCATTGTTCATCAACAACTTTATCATTGTTGTTTCTGGATGGTGTGATGTGCTCTTTACTGTAAAATTAATCTCCACATATTCCCCCACCGTGAGATTTCCGATAGTCGCATTCTCTATCCAGTAGTCGCCAGGCCATATCCACAATTCTCCAATGTTGTTGAATCTGTAGTAATCATTAAGCTCTTCTTCATTATCGGCAATAGCTTCCACATAGAAATCCCTGATTGGAAGCATAATAGTAGTGGTGGTCTCCTCTTCATTTAAGAGCCCCGGAGTCTGGGATTTGATAGTCAATGGTGTAACCTCTGGAAGTTGCACCTCAAAGCTTTTTCTTTCTCCTTGGGATATTACCCTATCCTCAAGAGAGACTTTTGAGAAATATCCTGCAAACATGTTATACTCTTCACTTGAATACCTAAGGAATTTGTAGCTCCATCTAATTGTACCATTCCTGAAGATGATGACCTGAACATTTATCGGATAATCAGCGGAATTATAATCCTGAAATGTTGAACCAAACCACTCTATGACGACTTTGTCAGCAAAACCCACAACTGCAAGATAGCCGTCATCTGTTTCCAAATCTCCATCCAACGCCAATATGACATCTTCGTGATAGTCTTCTAAATCGGGATAGATACCTATCGATGATCTGAACCTTGGTTGTTCCCATTTGCCCAAAAGCTCGATATATCCATTTGTGCTCACTGAAATATTTACTATTTTTCTTCCAAAGTAATTGAGAACAAATGGTAGCTTGTATATGAAATAACTATCATCCCCATGTAGTACAGCACTCCAGTTTGAAACATACTCCCCACTATAAACCTGAACGGCATTTTGGACTATTTGGCTTATATCTATCCAAGTAAACGGTACCTCACTTGGTTCAGGTAACTCTTGAGGCTCTATTGCAATAAACGTTGTGTTAAATGGCTCTGACGTGTTTCCGTAATTTACAACACTTGCAGAGACAATCATCTGACTACCATTTACATAGGAATATGAAAGCGATGTTACAGCTACATCTGGATTATTAGCCTCATCTAATCTTAGTGTCGGGGCTTCCTTTTTGCTTGAATTGAGACTTTTAGTCATATTGGCTGCGAGGAGAGGATATGAAAACAGTGAAAAGAGTATTAAGAATATCACCATAGCAGTCGTTGCTCTTTTCATATTACCAACTCCTCCTTAACTCTTTTCTTCTTTGTCTTCAAGGCTTTCTGAATTTGAATCATGAAAAAAGCTTCCTCTGCATTGAGGATGGTAATAATGGTGTCGATATTAATGCCTGTTTTTTTATTGATATACTCCACAATATCGGGCTCTGCTTCCCAAATCATTTTTCTCCCTCCTCAAGGTTTAAAATTGATTGGAGGAACTGAGTTTTGATTTCTAACATGGCTTATACGAAATTGTATACAACTCTAATAGTTGAATGCAGTATTATTTGAACTCCCCATTGGATAATTAGCCTAATACTGATACTTAAGTTGTGAGTTTGAAAGAAATTGTCAAACCCGGGTGGAGCATGAGGGCAAAAACACTTTAAACCTACTTTTGTGTTTTATATATCATGAGAAAACTGACAACGCCCCTAAACCAAGAAGATATCTTAAAGCTCAGGATCGGGGATATAGTTTATCTCTCCGGGATTATATATACCGCACGAGATATGGCCCACAGGAGGATAATTGAGTGGAATGCTCCAATCGAGCTTAAAGGATCAGTGATATACCACTGTGGGCCGATTGTCAGGAAAAGTTTCGCGGGTTATGAGGTAGTTTCTGCCGGACCAACCACGAGCACGAGAATGAACCGCTACCTCAATCGAATTCTGGATATGGGAGTTAGAGGCATAATAGGAAAGGGAGGTATGGACGCCGAACCATTTAAAGGCAGAGCCGTGTATTTTGCTTTCACCGGGGGAGCAGGGGCATTAGCCGCTAAAAGTATAAAAAGGGTGGTTGATGTTTTCTGGCTCGATCTTGGAGTTCCTGAGGCTATCTGGGTGCTTGAGGTCAAAGATTTTCCCCTGCTCGTTGCAATTGATTCCCACGGAAACTCTGTCTACCCCTGAAGCTCCTCTTTTATCTCCATGGGTTCCGACCTGAAAAGCCTGTCATCCATCTCCTTTAACTCCGGAGTTATTTTCGGTTTGAATTCCATCTTCTTCAGTATGTCTTTCTCGATATCTATCCCCGGAGCATATTCCTCCAGAACAAGGCCTCTCTCTGTAAGTCTAAAAACAGCCCTCTCCGTGATGTAGGCAACTTCCTGACCTCTTTCAAGACCAAGGGGAGCATTGTAGACCACCTTATACACTCTCCTGACGAACTTTTTGATGCTTCCGTCCCTGATTATCTCCAACCTTCCGTTTTCCACCTTGATTTCCTTTTTTCCTGCCGTGAAGTGGCCGGCAAAGAACATTCTTGGCGAACCATATGAGATGACAGGAAATCCCCCTGGCCCGGGCAGTCTGCCGGGTAAGAGCGAGGGGTTAACATTTCCTCTCTCGTCAACCTGCATGAAGCCCAAACTGGCCGCGTCTATAACCCCACCTTCATAGTTGGCAAATTGATCTGGCTGGGATATTATGGCAAAGGGCCCTATTGATGCTCCAAAATCTGGCCCTCCCAGAGCTATACCGCCGAAAGGCCCAGATTCGACAGTGGTGAATACCCACTCGGAGACACCTTCTTCCATTGCTATGCCAGCTACCTTGTCGGGTATTCCTATGCCGAGGTTTACGAGGATCGGTCTCTTGAGCTTTTTGACGAGCTCTATCATTTCGAGCAGGATTCTCCTCGCTATAACTTTCTGAGTATTCAAAGGGGAGCTTGGAAGTGATGAGGGATCCATCGGTGGAATTACCTCCCCTGAAATCGTTGGTTCGTATGATATGTTTGCGCTCTGTCTGTGATATTCTGGTGGAGAAACGACAACATAGTCCACTAACGGACCGGGAACTTTAACATCTTGCGGATTCAGAGAGGGATACCTTGCGATTCTCTCCACCTGAGCTATTACGAGACCCTTCTCCGGTTCAGCCTTAGCTGCCTGAGCCAGATTGAGTATCTCGGTAAATGCTCCCTCTCTCTCGGTTGTTATGTTCCCAATCTCATCTGCCGTTGTTCCTCTGATAAAAGCAATGTTCGGTTTTGGAGCCTGATAGAGGAGATATTCCTCGCCCTGTATCTTCACTACTTCTATCCTGCATCTCTTCTTTTTTCTGGCGAGGTTATTCAGGTAACCACCATCCTCCCGTGGATCGAGGAAGGTTTTGAGACCCACCTTTGTAATGACGCCGGGTAGGCCTCTTGAAACTTCCCTGAAAAACCACGAGGCTGTTCCAATTGACCATGTGTAGCCCTCAATTCTGTTTTCCTGAATCAACCTCTGGAGATATGGAGACCAGCCGGGATATGTAACGAGAATGCCTGTAAGAAACTCCTGTTCGTCTTCTTTATATATCTCCTCCATTATCCGATCAAGAACCCTATCTGGGGCAGTGGGAATAGGATTTACCTCAAGAAAAACCCTCTTCGGATGTCCTGTTTCCCTGTAATGCTCGAAGAGCTTCATAAGCAGATACTCGGGAGCAACCAGCAGGTTGAATCCTGAAATGGCTATGGTAGCACCGTCTGGAACTGCGGAGATTGCTCTCTTGGCATCCACAACCTTCACTTGAAATCCCTCCTCCTTTCATTTACAGGGGCAATGACATTTTCATAGAACTCCCTGAGCTTTCTTGTATGTTCTTCGACCCATTTTCCGCTAACACTTCTCCTCGCAATGCCCTCTTTCATCGCCTGCTCTGCAACTGCCCTCGCCACTTTTGGTGGAACTTCGGGATTAAGTGGTGAGGGTATTATGTATTCATCGCTGGGCTCCTCGACAACATCAGCTATTGCTTTTGCAGCCTCGATTATCATGTTATCAGTTATGGTCCTCGCTCTCACATCCAACGCTCCCCTGAAAATTCCCGGAAATCCAAGGACATTATTAACCTGATTTGGAAAGTCGCTTCTTCCTGTTGCAACTATTCTGGCTCCGGCTCTTCTGGCCTCATCCGGGAGTATCTCTGGAACAGGATTTGCCAGCGGAAAGACTACGGCATCATCGTTCATTTTTGATATCCATTCAGGCTTTATAACCCCCGGACCGGGCTTTGTGAAGGATATAAGAACATCCGCACCTTTTACAGCATCTACAGGCTCCCCTGTGACACCTTCTGCATTGGTTCTACTTAAAAGCCAGCCCCTATACGGAAACAGTTCCTCCAGATCCATATCATCTGTTAAAACAGTTGGCTTACCCTCGACAAGTTCAACGATCCTGACGTTTTCAGGTTTTACACCTGCTTCTGTTAGAATCCTGAGCACAGCAAAACCTGCAGCGCCTGCCCCAAACATGGTGACTGTAATTTCCCTGAAATTTTTGCCAACGACCTTGAGAGCGTTTAAGAGACCTGCTAAGACAACAGCTGCTGTACCCTGCTGGTCGTCATGGAAGACCGGTATGTTCAGCTCCTTTCTCAATCTCTCAAGAATGTAGAAGCATTTGGGTGATGCTATGTCCTCAAGATTTATACCTCCAAATGTGGGTGCTATCGCCTTGACAATCTCAACAAACCTGTCCTGTTCCTGCTCATTGATCATTATTGGAAACGCATCAACGCCCCCGAAATGCTTGAAAAGCAGGGCTTTCCCTTCCATCACAGGTAAACCCGCTAAGGCTCCAATGTTGCCCAAACCCAGAATTCTGCTCCCATCACTCACAACAGCTACGAGGTTACCTTTGCTCGTGTATTCATACACGGCATCTGGATTTTTGGTTATTTCTCTGCATGGCTCTGCAACTCCCGGAGTATAAGCCAAGCTAAGGTCATGTCTTGTTTTTAGAGAAACCTTTGGAATTACCTCAATTTTGCCGTTTCCCGGAAAATTGTTCCTATGAAAAGATAGAGCCCTTTCTTTAAGCTTTTCCATCTCTGTCACCGACTTTTAGTTTTTGCACTCCAACCGTTTCTGCAATTCCGTTAAGTTCATCCAGAACTTTCCTGTAAATTGGGATGCCAATTTTTAAGCGAGTTTCTGTGGTTAGAAAACCCTTTTCTCCGTGAATCCATATCTTTTCAAAGTCAGGATGTTTTTTGGAAGTTTTCAGTTCTTCAATCATCTTGCTCATCTTTTCTTTGAACTCCTCCAGTGGAAGGAAGGCTTCGATGTTGATCGCCATGAAGAAGTGGTCAACCTCGCTGTGCTTTTCGCTTGTATTTTTGACATGCCTGCTCCATGTTCCACCGCTCAAGATTCCAGCCAAAATATCGACCATAACACTGAGCCCATAGCCTTTGTGTCCGCCGAAGAGCTCTCCAAAGCCTCCGAGGGGGAGAAGAGCTCCTCCGTTGAAGACCTTCTCCACATTGGTTGTTATGTTACCTTTGCAATCAATTGCCCAGCCCTCTGGAATGTGCTCTCCTTTCCTGCGGTAAACCTCAAGCTTCCCGATTGGGACAACACTTGTAGCCATATCAAGCAGAAATGGTTTATCTTTTGTCGGGGCAGCTAAAGCAATTGGATTCGTCCCCAGAAACCTTTCTATCCCGCCGGTTGGAGCAACTAATGGGCGTGAATTCGTCATACTTATTCCTATCATGTCTTCTTGGGTAGCCATTAGTGCGTAGTAGCCTGCTATACCGTAGTGATTGCTGTTTCTTACTGTGACAACTCCGATGCCGCTCTCTCTGGCTTTTTTAATTGCCAAGTCCATGGCCTTGTACCCAACAACCTGTCCAAGAGCTTCATCCCCATCTATCAGGGCATATGAAGCTCCTTCTCTGACGATTCTAATGTCTGGCTTGAGATTTATGCCGCCGCTGAGGATTCCATCCACATAACGCTTAAGCCTCTGAACGCCGTGACTTTCAATTCCCCTCAGGTCTGCCATTATCAGGTTGTCTGCAACTATTTCTGCATCTTTAACAGGAACTCCAAGCTTCGTGAGAACTTTCACGACGAAAGAGAAGAGCTCATCTCTTGAGACCCGCACGTAGTTCTCATCAATGTGACCTTTTTCAAACATAACACCACCAGAAAAGTTTCTGCATGAAGGATTAAAGACTTTCCGGAAGCTGGTGGACCGGGCGGGATTTGAACCCGCGGCCTCCGCCTTGCGAGGGCGGCGCTCATACCAGGCTGAGCTACCGGCCCATGCCTATTTAAATGAGACCTGTCCGGTCTTTAAAAGTTTTTGGTTTTAGTTTGATTTTTACTAAGAATCTTTTAACGGGCGAAGGTGCCAGTGTAGGGATGGAACTCTGTTAAGGGTTTTTGGTTTTTCACTAAAAAGTAATGTTGGAATGTTCCAATCGTGCAGACGAATCAAGGAAATCTTTATATCCTTTGGAAACTATTAAAGACTGCCCGGGGAGTACCGCTGAAGGCGGAGTCAATGAACATGGGCGGGTTATTACCCCCTTTCAGCTCTTCTAAAGGAGTAACTCCCCGCTGGCGGGATTTACCTTACTGGAACTCCTGCAAGGGGATGTGATAGCAGGAAGTCTGGGGTGAAAGGGCGGCACTGCTTGAACTCACCCACCGACCACCTGCACTATGAGCCGTCTGTGTCGCGGCCTCACGTCCAGCTCGACGAAAAAAATCTGCTGCCATGTGCCTCTGATGAGTTTGCCATCTATAACCGGCAAAACAAGGCTTGGTCCGAGCAGTGTCGCCCTCAGGTGAGAATGTGCATTGTTGTCAATCCTGTCGTGAAGGTAACCCTCTCCCTGTGATACCAGCTGCCTTAAAACTCTCTTAAAATCCTCAAGCAGACCTGATTCATGTTCTATCGTTACTACAGCTCCGGTCGCTCCGGGAACGAAGACGAGAACTTGACCGTTTCTAACCCCACTTTCCCTGACAAATCTCTCTACATCGGCTGTTATATCAACCAAATCAATTTCTCCCCGGGTTGAAAATCTGAGTTCTTTGCTTACGATTTTCATCATGACACCCCCTGAGAGTATGAGCTGAGCCTATTAAATTTAACCTTCATTGAAATCTTACAGAAATTTCTCCAGCCTTTTAAGCTTTTCAAGAACTTCCATAGGATTCCTTCCAAAGATATAGACGACAGGCTCTATACCAAATCCTCCTCTGTCGACCACGGCATCCCATTCCTTCCCCCTGAATTTTTCTGCTATCATGTTTATTGTCTGCTCCTCGTCTCTTTCCTCTCCGATTATCTCTGTAACCCTGAACCCTGCTTTTTTCATGGCATGTGAAATCCTTTCATTGAATTTGATATTTAGAACGCTCCTTATTTCAGGGAAGATTTTTGATAGTTCAAGCAGAATAGCCGCCGTATGCTTGCTGGCACCGAATTCTGGTGGTAGAGCAAAAAGTTTTCCTTTTACAAGCGTTATCCTTCCGGGAACTGCTGCAACATCTCTGTAATCTCTTGGATTTGGAATGGCATAAACGAAGTTGCTCCTTATCTCGGGTAAGAGTTCGATGAATTTGTTATCGCTGAGGAGTTGTCCAACAGCCAGATTTAACATTTCGAGAACACCGCTTCTGGATGGGGGGATACTAAATAACTCTCTGCAGAAAGACTCGTCCTTCAGCCCAGCATATTGTAAATACGCTCTACAACCAACGTCATTTTCAAAAAATTCCATAAACTTCTGGGTACTAAATTTTATCAACTCTTCTTTTCCAGCTCCACATAGTATTAGATTCGCTATCTCATCGGCAATCTTGTCAACTAATCTTTGCACATTTGGAGCGAGCTTCTTAAATTTCCCTGAGAGATATTTACTTACCATTGCTTGGGTTATATCCAGTATTTCGGCTATTTGAGTTTGTGTGAATCCCGAAGAATACAGGACATATGCTATCCTCGCTCTAAGGGCAGGCATTATTTCCTCAGACCAGAATGTGCAAGGGCTTTTCATAATCCATCCCGTAGTAGGATTCTAAAACCTGATTATAAGTTTTATCCTTGAACAAAAAAATGTTAAAAAAGGTTTAAATACAGGCATCATTTTACACGAGAAGGGCTTTTATGGGCTGGAAAAATAGAGATGTGATAAGCATTAGAGACTTTTCCCGGGAGGATATTGAATTTGTTTTGAAAACTGCAGAACGGCTTGAGCACGAGCTGAAGGAAAAAAAGCATCTTGAGTATGCGAAGGGCAGGATTCTGGCGACACTCTTCTTTGAGCCTTCAACACGGACCAGATTGAGCTTTGAGAGTGCAATGCACCGATTAGGAGGCTCGGTTATAGGGTTTGCAGAAGCCTCAACGAGTAGCGTAAAGAAGGGAGAAAGCCTTAGGGACACGGTTAAAACAGTTGAACAGTACAGCGATGTTATAGTTATCAGGCACCCAAAGGAGGGAGCTGCAAGGTTAGCAGCTGAAGTGGCGGACATTCCAGTCATAAATGCTGGTGATGGAAGCAACCAGCACCCAACACAAACTTTACTCGACCTCTACACCATAAAGCGCGCCTTTGGAAAGATTGATGGCCTAAAAATAGGTCTTCTTGGGGATTTGAAGTACGGTAGAACGGTTCATAGCCTGAGTGAAGCTTTAACTCACTACGACGTAGAGCTGTACTTAATTTCGCCCGAGCTCTTAAGAATGCCCAAACACATTGTGGAGGAGCTTAGAGAGAAAGGTGTTAAGGTTTATGAAACGAACGATTTAGAGAGCATAATCGGTGAGCTTGATGTTCTCTACGCAACGAGAATTCAGAAGGAGCGCTTCCCGGACGAGCAGGAGTATTTGAAGGTTAAAGGGAGCTATGTCGTCGATTGCACACTTCTGGAGAAAGCAAAAGAGACCTTAAAAGTTATGCATCCACTGCCAAGAATTGATGAGATACATCCAGAAGTTGATAAAACGGAGCATGCGATTTACTTCAAGCAAGTGTTCTCAGGAGTTCCCGTGAGGATGGCACTTCTTGGTCTCACATTGGGGGTGATAGAATGAGCGAGCTGAAAGTGACAGCCATTAAGGAGGGAACAGTGATAGATCACATTCCAGCAGGGAAAGGTCTCAAGGTAATTCAAATCCTCAGACTCGATAAGCTGAACGGTGGAGCGCTCTTATTGGCGGCAAATGTTCACAGCAGAAAGCTTGGTAGGAAAGACATAGTAAAAATCGAAGGAAAATTTCTAAGCGAGGAGGAAGTGAATAAAATTGCGCTGATAGCGCCAAGCGCCACTGTTAATATAGTCAGAGATTACAAAGTTGCGGAGAAGTTTCCTGTGGAGATTCCCGAGGAAATAAGCGGCATACTGAAATGCGCAAATCCGAACTGTGTAAGCAACCATGAATACACAACGCCAAAGTTTTATGTCATATCAAAGGAACCCTTGAAGGTTCGTTGCCATTACTGTGAGAGAACTATGGAAGAGGAAGAAATTCTTGCCAATCTTTAGAAAACCTTATAATCCCTCTCTCTATTTTTCTATGGGAAGTAGTATGAAAGTGCGAGTGGGGGCTGTGATTTTAATTCTCATTGTTATATTTACTGCTGGTTGTATAACTAAGGTATCAAATGATAATACCATATCGTCATCTTCGGGTAAAAAAATGGGCCATCTTGAGGTATATATAATGATCGAGGAGAAAAATGCTGCTTTTGAAATTGCAACTTTCCACTTGGATTTCATGGGCATGGGGATAACTGAGTTTGAGAGGCCTTACCTTGTTCTCAAAGGGGGGTATATGCAGTCGAAATTTGAAAAGGGAATTACAGTCAAGCTTTCATTTGAGGGAAGAGCAGAAAACTGGGAAAAACTGCAATTTCCCTTCAACGGCACGATTGAATATGTCCTTCATTCTCCCGGAAGGTATGTAATCATGCTTGAGCCCATTCATGTTCCGGGTAGATTCACCCTTAAGATAGATGAAAGGAAATCAGGCAGAGTTGGAGTAGAGGTTCCGGAAGATATCTTTGGGAGTGATGAGGAGATACTCATCAAGGAGGCATCCGAACTTGGAGAGCTCTACTCCAAAAAACTAACCAATGAGCTGAAAAAAAACAGAGAACTGAAGGATTACTACTTTGGCCTCTGGGAAAAAACAGGAAATCTCAGCTATCTGCAGATTTACAGGGATTTAGGTTATGCCATCAGAAGCTTTGGCAATCTGGCAAAGGAGAGGAGACTGAATAAGGTGGAAATGAATATCCTTTTGATGAACCTGAGAGCAAACAATTTCTACTATTCCACATATAAGAAACCCGGCAGAAAGGATCTCACACTGGTCTTCGGCAACAGCTCACCCTATTACGGTACTATTAGGGTGAAAAACAGTCCGATGCACAGTGAGCTTCCGTTTGTCTATTATCGGGCAAGGGGATTCAACATGTATTTTGTGGCGGCGCTTCACTGGGCCCACATATACTACGGTAAAGGGGACTACAGAGAGATGCTTGAAATTCTCAATGAGCTCAGGAAGTACATCCAATATGGGGAATATAACAATAGGACATATGCCCTCTTCAAGAACTACTTTCAGTTTCAGAATGCGAGCATTCCATGGGTCTCGGGGTATGCCCAAGGACTTGCGGCTGGACTTTATGCCAAAGCTTACAACTTGACGGGAAACGAGAGCTATCTGAAGTTGGCCACAGAGTTTCTGAATTCCTTTGATCTTCCTTTGTCTGAGAATGGTTTCGTCGTTGAAACGAAATATGGTCCATGGTATCTTGAGTATAACTACTATCCGAAAGAGCTCGTTTTGAACGGCCATATAATTGCCCTTCAGGGCCTCTACTACTACTGGGAGGTTAGTGGGAAGGAGACTGCATGGAAACTGTTCTGGGATGGCGCAATGAGTGTTAAAAATGCCCTTCCCTATTTTGACACCGGAAGCTGGAGCAGATATGCAAGCATATACAATTCTTCAAGTGTTTTCTACCATCGGCTTCACATACGGCTTTTGGTGTGGCTCTATGAGAAGACGGGCGATAAAACGTTTCTAAAATATGCAGAAAAATGGAACTCCTATCTCAGGAGAAAAGGGCTGAAGCCGGAGAAAATTGAAATCAGTCAAAAGCCTGGGGAAACCTCTGGAGAACAGGGATAACAGCGAGTAATCCGCCGATGGTATCAACTGCACTCTGAATGGCGTTTGGGATTCCGATGACAAGCCAGAACGGCATGTGGAACCACTTTTCCACCTCGGGAATGACCTGTTCCCTTGGGATGTTTAGATAGAGAGGCAGTGCGTAGTAATAGTTCAGAGCGACCATGGATGGAATCCTGATTGCCGTTCCGATGATGTATGCAAGGATTAGGAATATCATCAAACTTCTGGAGGTGTAGTTATGTATGTTGAAGCGGGTTATCCTTCTGGCGAGTTCAACACCTATAACGACTGATAAAGTCGCAGGAACTTTCATACTTGCCCCGAGCCATGATGTGGAGGATATCAGGGAAATTCCGATAAAAAGCAGTCCAAGTGCTATAATGGAGCTTGTAAAGCCGAGAAGTAGGGTTACCACGATTATAGGGATAGCAACGAGGTCAATATCCATTCCCCATGGAGTTTTAACCTTAAGGGGCATTATTTGGAGCAACAGCGAAAGCGAAAGCATGAGCCCTATGAGAGCAACTTCCTTTGATTTCATTTTCAGCCACCACTTCAAGTTTTGTTCCGTATTTTAAAAATTTTTGTTCTATAAATAGAACAATCAATGGACAAACCTGAGGAGCAAATCCTTTATAGTCTCCCGAACGAGTTTTCATAGGTGGTTCAAAATGAGAATTCCAGATGATGTTAGGAAGGACATTCCTCTTACCGGAGAGGTCATCTACTTTGACAACACTGCTACCTCCCTGACACCAAAACCTGTCATTGAAGCTATGGATGAGTACTACCTGAAATACAGGGCAAATGTGCACAGAGGTGTTCACAGACTCTCCCAGATGGCAACTCAGAAGTATGAAGAAGCGAGAAAAATCGTTGCAGATTTTATTGGTGCCAAATTTGAGGAGATAGTTTTCACGAAGAATACGAGTGAAAGCTTAAACATGGCCGCTCTTGGGCTTGGGGGAATTTTCAAGAAGGGAGATAAAATAGTTACAACCCCTTATGAGCATCACTCTGATTTACTGCCATGGCAGAGACTCGCTGAAAAGCTCGGTCTAAGGCTGGAGTTCATTGAAGGTGATAACGAGGGCAACCTTGACTTGGCTGATGCTGAAAAGAAGATTAGAGGAGCGAAGTTGGTAACTATTCAGCATGTCTCAAACGCTCTGGGAGTAATCCATGAAGTGGAAGATATAGGGAAGATGGCAAAGGAGGAAGGAGCAATATTTGTTGTTGATGCAGCTCAAAGTGTTGGCCACATGGAAGTCGATGTGAACAAACTTCACGCGGACTTTTTAGCTTTCTCAGGGCATAAAGGTCCTCTGGGACCCACGGGTATAGGGGTGCTCTACATAAACGAGGAGTTTTTCGATGTGTTTGAGCCGCCTCTCATAGGTGGTGGAACTATTGAAGACGTTGAACTCTGCTGTTACACGTTGACAGAACCTCCAGAGAGATTTGAAGCAGGAACGCCAAACATTGGCGGAGCAATAGGATTGGCGGCAGGAATTAAGTACATTGAAAAAATTGGACTCGATAAAATCGAAAAGCAAGAGCACAAACTCGTCAAAAGAACAACTGAAGGCCTGACAGAACTTGAAGTGCCATGGTATGGGCCAAGAAACCTCCAAAAACATGCTGGGGTAGTAAGCTTCAACGTTCCTCCGCTGCATCCCCATGATGTTGCTGCTGTTCTCGATGACCATAATATAATGGTTCGCTCCGGCCATCACTGTGCTCTGCCAGTGATGAAGAAGCTGGGCATAAACGGGACCGTGAGAGCATCATTCCACGTCTACAACAGTATTGAGGAAGTTGAGACCTTCTTAAGCGTCATGGAAGAGCTCGTTAAAAGCTTGCGTTAGCTTTTTTCTTTGCTTCTTTCAATAAAGTAGAGTATCATTTTTCTCTGAATTATGGGGATAAATGGGATTCTCACGATTAAACCCTTGAGGGTTCCTTCTTCTTCATAAATTAGAATTGACTCCTCTCCATCTCTAATGAGAATGCCCTTTACATCATATATCATGCTGTTTGAAAACAGTGCTTCAGCGAGCACTTCCATGAAATCCTCCGGATTCCCAGTTAAAATCCTTTCAATCTGCATGCATGTTACGTTTCCAAATCTGTTCAGGGAGTTTAAATAACGCTTGTTTTTTTCAAGAAGGAGTATCTTTACGTCGATTCCTTTGTGTTTTGCAATTTCAAACGTTTTCTTGAATTTTAAAGCAAGTCTTCCATCAACAAAAGTCGTTATAAATTCCTCCTTCGCTCTTTCTGCCAAGTCTTCAACTTTACTCTTTATATTCCATTCCCCTTGAAGAGACCAGACAGGGAGCCACTCTCCTCTTCGCTCTCTTTGATAGCTGTTTAATTTTACTATAACCTCTTCCGCTGATCTTAGATATTCATCCCTCAACGAAGCGATGACTTTCTCAGGTTCCACCGCTCTGAAATAGGTGGGGGTACCTTCGCTTATATCCACGAAACCCTTCCTATGGAGTTCCTTTAAAACATCATAGACCCGCGGTCTTGGAACTTCACTCGCTTTGGCTATCTCACTCGCCTTCGATGGTCCTAAAACTACCAAAGTGGCATAAATTCTGGCCTCATATTCTCTAAGACCGAGAAGTTTGAGTTTTTCAATGACTCCATCGTTGATTATTACCATTCTGGTCCACCTTAATTTTGTAACTCACTTAGTTACAACAGCCTTATATATCTTTCTATAAATTTGGATTCAGGTGGGTCAGATGGATAATTGGGCTTTAATCATCAAGAATTTAAGAAAAAGCTATGGAGATTTAATCGCTGTTAACGGCATTTCGTTTAAAGTTGAAAAAGGTGAAATCTTCGGCCTCTTAGGGCCAAACGGTGCAGGAAAAACCACAACAATAAAAAGTATTCTGGGACTTTTAAAGCCGGATTCTGGGGAAGTGCATATACTTGGAAGAAAGATGCCTGATAAGGAAGTTTTAGGGAAAGTTGGCTACATGCCCCAGGAGCTGGCGCTTTATCTAAACCTCACTGTAGAAGAGAACCTGAGATTCTATGCCCACCTCTATGGGTTTCCGGGAGAAAGATTTGAAGACAAAAAGAAGGAAATTTTAAAATTTGTAGGGCTGAAAAAATTCAAAAACAGGATAATTAGTGAATTAAGCGGGGGAATGCAGAGGAGGGTTTCTTTGGCCTGTGCCCTTCTACATGAACCCGAAGTTTTAATCTTAGATGAACCAACTGTGGGAGTTGATCCTCATCTGAGGGCCAGCTTCTGGAAGCATTTCAGGGAACTCTCAGAAAGAGGGGTGACGATTCTGATCACAACTCATTACATGGATGAAGCGATGAAGTGCGATAGAATCGCCATAATGTCAGAGGGTCAGATTGTAGCACTTTCAAATCCAATAGTTCTGATGGAAGAAACGCATTCTGAGAATCTTGAAGAAGTGGTTCTCAAGCTAACAATCTCTAAGGAGGCAGAAGGATGAAGTTGGAGAGAATTTTGGCCGTTTCAAAGAAAACTTTTTGGGAACTAAGACATGATAAGAAGCTCTTGGCATATGCTATCATAACTCCTATAATCTTGATGGTACTTTTCGGTCTGGCATTTGGAGGACAGGTTCAGGATGTTAAAATAATCATTGTAAATGAAGACAGTGGTCATCTGGCCTCAGAAATCGTGAAAAACCTTGACAGGGGAACCTTTACTATAAGTGAGAGTCAGAACCTTGAAGCTTCCCTTGACAGACTTAGAAATGGGAAATGCTGGGCAATAATATACTTCCCAGAAAACTTCACGAAAAATGTGCTTCTTGGAAAAGCTGTGATAAAAGTTTATCTCGATAGAAGTAACTTAAACATCGCTGAAACTATTGTATCAGGGGTCAACGGGGCTTTGATGAAAACTCTATCAGAGAATGGTGCTAAACTTCCAATAAATGTGGAGTACAGTGCTGTCTATGGAAAAGAGGCAAAATTCATGGACATGTTCCTGCCTGGAGTTGTTTCACTGGCTGTGTTCCTGATTTCCACCATACTCTCAGTTCTCTCGTTCATCGGTGAGAGGAACATGGGGACCTTGGAAAGAGCCTTGGCAACTCCCCTGAGAGAGGAGGAGATAGTACTGGGATATTCCCTTGCATTTGGACTTATAGGAGTTATTCAGGCTTCAATGATGATGCTAATTGGAATATTTGGCTTTAACGTTGAAATCACCGGAAGTCCAGTTTTGGCATTTTTTATAGTCTCTCTGCTTGCGGTGGTTGGTGTGAACCTTGGAATGCTTCTCTCGAACATGGCAAAAAGTGAAGCACAAGCTGTTCAGTTTGTTCCGATGGTAGTGGTTCCGACATTTCTTCTCTCTGGAATATTTTGGCCAGTAGAGGCCATACCAAAGTATCTAAGACCCTTCTCATACCTGCTTCCCCCAACTTATGCTGTGGATTCCCTGAGATCGGTTATCATAAGGGGATGGGGAATAGAAAAGGTTTGGCGTGATATTGCAGTTTTAATAGGTTTTGGAGTGTTGTTTTTAACTCTGGCAATAATTAACATGGAAAAGAGGGGGAGTAAATGAATAGGGAATTCCGGCTTTGGGAGCTTATATTCAAAAGAAGCACGTTATGAAAAAGAGAGGAGCACTGATTAAGCTGATACTGAAAGAGCAACATAATCTTTTTATCTCCCTCTCCTAATCTTATTCGGTGGTTCTTATGCTCATTGCCAAACCATGCACAAGCATGAAAGGTATCATTGTCACTCCTCAGGAGAGATATGACGCAGATCTGGAAGAGCTATGTGAATGCATGGTTGAGAAGGGTTACAGGATAAAACGAGTTACACGCTTTTTAGCTCTTCTGAGGGGAAAATATGATATAACAGTTTTTCCCAGCGGCAAGATAATAGTGAAAGACACCTCGGACAAAGAGGAGGCTCTGAGGATAGCCACTGATATCTATGAGTGTCTCAAGCCCTATAGGGTGATGTAATGCTAACCCTGAGAGAAATAGCTGAAATCATCAGACGGATAAGGATGGAGAATGATTTCCCCGATACTCCGTTCAGGATAGATGAGCTCAGATACGATGAGGAAGGAGATAAACTTTTCATAATAGCCCACGACAGGACAGATAAGAGCGTTATTATAGGAAACAGCTTTGTAATCGGGAAGCTCAGAGAAGAGCTCGGTGTCAGACAGGTCACGGTCTATTCAAACCTCGACCTTGAGATAAAACGGATGAAGCTTGAAAAAAATGCAGAGAGGATCAGAGGGACTTCTCTGGATTTTTTGCTTCCGATAGTGGAAGCCGAATTAAAATTTCCGCCTCGAAGATGGCCGGAAGTGAAAACAGATAAAAAAGGTTTGATTTTCCTGAGTTTCAATGCGAAAGCTCTCCTGGGATTCGCTGAGAGTTTTGGCATGAAATACAAAGCTGTAGGGATAAGCTATGCGTTTCCAAAGCTTAGGTATGAAGCTATTGAAGGCCATCCAAAAGAGATTTTCTTTCCAGATGAAGGGAAGTTGCTGGAACTGGCAAAAGACATGAAGGCAGATATTATAATGTCAGACTTTCCATTTGATGTGGAATTCAAGGAAAACATTGCTTTTCTCAATCCCATGCGCTTCTTTCATATTGGATTTTTTGAGCTGAAGTATTTCTTTGGCTTTGAGAGGCCGGTGATATATGACAGAGAGACCTTAATTGAGTTTATAACTGCTCTTGTTTATGAGGGACTGATGGAATCAACTGATGGAGCCAATTTAATATGGCGAATGTGGAAGTAATATTTTTATAGTTATTACCTTATGTTATATGCGGGGAAGTTAAATGTCTATCAGTATTCCAGATAAGACCATGTTCCTTTCAGATGTGTTGACTTTACTGTTCATATTGCTCGTTTCAGGCATTACATTGAATTATCGAAAGAAATTTATAGCGAGATTTCCTCCACTGAAAAAATTCTACGATCTTATACTCATGAGTTTTACAATCGCTCTTGTCGGGAATTTCTTGGATGTAGCGGATGAATTTGAGATAAATGGGTATTATATTAAGAGTACCCTGTTGAGTCAAATTGAAAGCTGGCTGTTTGCGATTTCTATTGGGATTATCAGTGTAGGATGGATAATAACGTTAAAAACAATTACAAGCAACAAAGCCCGGGTACCTCTTGTTAAAGTGGAAGATAAGGGGAAGCATGTTGTTCACGTTGATCCCGGTCTCTATCTGTGCACGGATGATGAGGCGTGCAATGCTTTATTTGTATCGCTATTGCGCCAGCAACCGGGTCTTTTGGTATCGAGAAGCCCTCCAAACATTGCCCGGGATAGCATTGGTGTTGATAAAGTGCCTGTTCTGTGGATAACCAAGGTTGAAAATGCTAATGCTGTGCATCCTACGAATTTGGCTTACTTGCTCCATACACTAATCACTTTTTTTGAAGATCAGAATATACCAAAAGTTGTCCTTTTGGAGGGTATAGAGTACTTAGTTCTTGAGAACGGTTTTCCGGCAATCTTTAAATTCCTCACAACCCTCAAAGATTACGCTCTACTTAATAATTCAATTGTCTTAGTACCCATAGAAAGCAGGGCTCATAATGAGAAGGAGCTCAATATGTTACTCAGGGAATTTGAAGTTCTCAGCTAAAACTTCCAACTGGTATATGTAGCTTCTAAACCTTCTGTTGGGACAATCTTTAAATTATTCACACCCTTAAGGAAGAGCGGGGATTTAAACTCATCAGCTGAGGGAAGTGCAATGATAATTGGAGTTGTTGGGAAGATAGCGGCCGGAAAAACCACAATAGCGAAGTTTCTTGAGGAATTTGGCTTCTGTCGCATAAGCTGCAGCGAGCCTTTGATAGATTTGCTTACTCACAAAGTTGATGAGTACTCATGGATTCCTGAGCTTCCAAAAAAATCGGAGCCATCGAGGGAGAAGCTTATAGAATACGGAAAATACCTCAAGGACAGATATGGAGAGGACATACTGATAAGGCTCACACTGGACAAAAAAAGGCACTGTAGAGATGTGGTTATAGATGGGGTGCGCTCAAAGGGGGAGATTGAAGCGATAAAAAAACGCGGCGGTTTGATTATCTACGTAGATGCCAAACCTGAACTTCGATATGAGCGGCTGGTCAGAAGGAAAGCCAGCAAGGATAGGGAGATAAAGAGCTTTGAGGATTTCATGGCTATGGATGATGCTGAGGAGAGACTCTATCAGACAAGCACACTTAAAAACATGGCTAACATCATTGTGGAGAACAATGGGACTCTTGAAGATCTGAGAAAAGCTGTAGAGAGCATTATAACTGAATTAGGTGCTGGGAAATGATGCTCCTCATTACTGCCCCTTGCCTTTTAAGTCCTTTTTATGTCTACAGAGGGCCCAGGGAAAAGGAATATCAAACTAGCAAAACTTTATTAAATCTGCTTTCACAGTACTCGGATAAAATTCGGATTTTCTTTTATCCCTGTCCGGAATACGAGCTTATAGGATGGCCAAGACCACCAATGAGCAAAGAGGTGTTTATACATCTTGGAATGAGGGATAAAGCCCGGGAAATAGTGGAGTTTATACAGCGCGTTATTGAGGAAGAGAAGCCTGAAATGATTGTTTTTCTTGGTGTCAAAGGTTCTCCAACATGCGGTGTCTTCCACACAACATCGAGTAATCCTGATAAATTTGAGTATTCTCTGATTGATAAGTTTTACAGGCTTGGGAAAGAGGAGAGAATAGCATGCTATAATGAGATAATCAAGCGCTCGGGCTTCAGAGTCGTAAAAGGTGAGGGGATCCTCTTCGAGATGCTAAAAACGAGGTTTCCTGAAGCTGTCTATGTGGAGTTTGA
>Ga0256914_1000081_pt1 | contig 90553 bp, 90 predicted proteins | sample HulkmetaG_FD_191571 | JGI IMG/M metagenome (GOLD analysis project Ga0256914, IMG submission 191571) | Hydrothermal chimney microbial communities from Main Endeavour vent field at the Juan de Fuca Ridge, Pacific Ocean - Hulk | ecosystem: Environmental > Aquatic > Marine > Hydrothermal vents ...
TGCCTAGCCCTGCGGAATATTTCTCTTATTGCTTTTTCTGATTCTCCTACCCACTTGCTTAGTATTTCGGGTCCCTTCACGGCTATGAAGTTCGCGCCTGACTCCGTCGCCACCGCCTTCGCCAGTAACGTCTTACCACAGCCAGGCGGGCCGTAGAGGAGTATGCCGCGGGGAGGCTCAATACCTAACTTCGAGTATGACTCGGGGTACTTTAGGGGCCACTCAACCGCCTCCCTTAACTGTTGTTTGGCCTCGCTTAGCCCACCTATATCTTCCCACTTAACCTCTGGCACCTCTATCATAACTTCCCTTAAGCCGCTGGGTGTTATCTCCCTCAAAGCGTTCAGGAAGTCCTTCATAGTTATCTTTAGTTCGTCTAGTACCTCTGGCGGGATCTCATCCTCATCAAGGTTTATCTTGGGGAGTATCCTTCTGAGGGCATTCATCGCTGCTTCCTTAACTAGCGCGGCTAGGTCAGCGCCTGTGAATCCATGCGTGATCTCCGCTATTTTCTTTAGGTCGACGTCCTTGTCGAGGGGTGCGTTCCTTGTGTGTATCTGAAGTATCTCAAGCCTCCCTTGCTTATCAGGTAAGGGTATCTCTATCTCCCTGTCGAACCTGCCCGGCCTCCTCAACGCCGGGTCGAGGCCGTGTGGTCTGTTGGTTGCACCTATGACTATCACGTCACCGCGTCCCTCAAGCCCGTCCATCAGCGTGAGTAACTGGGCGACTACACGCCTCTCTACCTCACCTATAACTTCATCACGCTTAGGCGCTATGGCGTCGATCTCATCAATAAAGATTATCGCTGGCGCGTGTTTCTTTGCCTCCTCGAAGATCTCCCTTAACCTCTGCTCCGACTCACCGTAGAACTTACTCATGATCTCAGGACCGTTAACCGCTATGAAGTATGCTTCTGACTCAGTTGCTACGGCTTTGGCTAGGAGGGTTTTACCACAGCCAGGCGGGCCGTAGAGGAGTATGCCGCGGGGAGGCTCAATACCTAACTTCCTGAATAGCTCTGGGTGTTTCAGCGGGAGTTCAACTAGTTCGCGCACCTTCTCTACCACATGCTTCATACCGCCTATATCCTCGTAAGTCACCTTAGGCAACCTTAGCACTGTAGGTGATTTATCCAGTATGATTATCCTGGTCTTACTAGTTATGACGACGGGGCCTGAGGGCTTGGTCTGAACCACGTAAAGGAGGGCTAGGTGCCCTAGTAATTGTAGCGGCACTAGGTCCCCCTCCACCATGGCGTAGTCTAGGAGCCTCTTCTTCACGGCGCGTATGGAGCTCTCGCTCTTGTTTATTTCGATAGTTGGTGTTCCCACCGAGAACTTCACGTGTATAGCTGGTTTGGCGTCAGCTGGCCGAACGATTACCCGCTCACCTATGCTCACACCGGCATTCTTACGTATTATGCCGTCAATCCTAATTATGTCCGAACCCTCATCCTCGGGAAACGCTGGCCACGCGATCGCTACGGTTGTTCTCCGCCCAGAAATCTCTATAACGTCACCTGGGTCTATCCCTATTACCCGCATCACGCGTTCAGGTATCCTAGCCTTACCCCGCATGGCCTCATACTTCTTTGCCTCGGCCACCCTGAGAAGATACTCCCTTCTCTTAGTAACCTCAAGAGGCATTACTCATCACTACCTAAGCTCGATTGTAGTTCTAGAGCTTATAGGGATTGCTTGGTTAATTCTCAGCCAATCGTGCAGATGTGGTTGGTACTACTAAATACGTTAACTATAGATTCTTAGAACCATGACTCAAGCAACGGTTCTGCCTCAAAAATTAAGAAGACTTAGGTGCCTCATTCTAAAATGCTTCTGTCCTAGTTACGTACTCTATGTCTATTGATGATATACCTTCGATGCCCTTCAGATACTCCTCCAGCTTCTCCGTCCCGCCCTCGAACTCCTCCGGCATTATCACATACAGCCTCAACGCGTAAAGCCCGAACGCTATGTAGGTCTTCTCGTGCTTCACTATCTCAAAATCCTTAGGTAAGTTCTTCTTTACCTCCTCGACTAACTTGTCGAGATCCACGTTCTCATCTGAAGGGTTTACTCTTAATGCAACCAGTACTTTAGCCATATCTGACCCACCTCTTAAGGACCTTCAAAACCACAGTTCGGGCACTTATACGGTATCACTAGTTCCCTGCACTTCCTACATCTCCAGATTAATATTGTGCCGCAGTTCGGGCAGTAGAACTTAACGGCCTTCTCGCCGGGAGGAACTACCCTACCGCAACTACTGCATATCGGCGGGGTTGAAGCCTCAACTATCACTGGTCCCTTACTCTGCTCGCTTGCGTGACTCATGCTCACGACCTATCATAGGTAAGTAGGTGGCCTTAAAAACAATCCGGTGGTGATTGCAATACTTAACTATGTCCACAAGGTTAAGGTATATGGGGATTATTGTTGGGTGTGAACTTAAAGGAGCTGATACCGCAGGAGGCAGTACGTGTTGTAGGGGATCTAAGGGAACTCAAAGGGAAGGTAGTGGCTATAGACGCGTACAACGCGCTATACCAGTTTCTTGCGGCGATAAGGCAGCCCGACGGGACTCCCTTAAAGGATAGGCAGGGGAGGGTAACCAGTCACTTAAGCGGGCTCTTCTACAGGACGATTAACTTCATGGAAGCAGGGATAAAGCCCGTCTACGTGTTTGACGGTAAGCCACCGGAACTGAAGGCTAAGGAAATAGCTGAGAGGATGAGCGTAAGGGAGGAGGCGGCGAAGAAGTACGTCGAAGCACTAAGTAAAGGTGACTTAGAGGCAGCTAGGAGGTATGCGCAGATGTCATCTAGGTTAACGAACGAGATGGTTGAGGATGCGAAGAAACTGCTTAACGCCATGGGTGTCCCATGGGTTCAAGCCCCTTCCGAGGGGGAGGCTCAGGCAGCGTACCTAGCTAAGAAGGGCGATGCTTGGGCAGCCGCCTCACAGGATTATGACTCACTACTCTTCGGCGCCCCTCGATTGCTCAGGAACTTGACAATCTCGGGAAGGAGGAAGCTACCGCGCAAGAACGTTTACGTAGAAATAAAGCCGGAAGTCATAGAGCTTGACACGCTACTGAAGGTACTTAATCTCACGAGGGAGCAACTAATAGATATAGCTATACTGCTCGGGACGGACTACAATCCCTCGGGTGTTAAGGGGGTAGGGCCTAAGACAGCGTATCGTTTAATACGCACATACGGAACGTTGGAGAGAGCACTTAAGGCCCTCCCAGGCGCGTCCTTCCCCGTACCGCCCGAGAAAATTAAGGAACTATTCCTCAACCCACCAGTCACCGACGAGTACAAGGTTGAATGGCGTGAACCAAACCTAGAGGAGCTAATGGAGATACTCGTGAAGGAGCACGACTTTTCTCCTGAGCGGGTTAAGAACGCGTATGAAAGGCTGAGGAAGGCGTACAGGGAGAACATAAAGGCACGGGTTAGGGGATTGGATGCATGGTTCAGGAAGTAGCGCATTCCTTATTTTAAGGTAAGATCCCAACATCCTCAATTACGTAGTACCCTGTGAAGGTATTCGGGTTCCAAGTCATTGAAGCCTTACGTACGGCCATGGATCGCCCCCGAAACAGTGGTGAGGAAATAACGAATGTTTCGAACTCGCCGCCTTCCCCCACGGGGCTTATAGAGTATTGCTTGAACCTAGAGAGTAGCTTTACTGCAAAGCTGGGAGTTATGAGCCTACCTAGTAGCTCACTACTTAAACCATATGCTTGAACGGCTGTTATCAGGAAACCTAAGGCGCTCGCTTCTTCAAGGAATAACTTACCTTGATCAGCGCCCCATAGGGGAGCGTAGTGCCTTAAACCTAGCTCCTCCGCCAGTATGTCAACGCGCTCCTTCTGGTATTTCGAGGCCACAGCACCAGTCACTAGATACTCGACTTCGTCGGTACACGTTATAGCTTGAGTTCTTAGCGCGTGCTTAAGTTCTTCGACTTCGATTTCTTTCGCACCACTCACCTGCACCGTCACATAAGGCACGCCCATTAATTTGGCATGAAGGACTGCCCGATCAATGTTCACTGTGTGGAACATCCATGAGTCCTCCCTGCCAGCCCTCACTACTATTAAGCAGGTGGTCATGATGCCCTTCTCTAAGGCCTTAATTATCGCGTAGTGGGAGTCCTTCCCGCCAGTGTAGAGGGCTACGGCCCTACGCATCGTGCTAACCCCGCTCAAGTACCGCAATGGCGGCATTCACTACATGCTCAGTGCATGACTCGTCATGAGGACTACACATAGCGACAAGTATCACGTCGCCCTCCCTCAACGAAACCTTTCCCCTTACGTTCAAGACTAGCGGATCTGTGAAAGGTACCTCTCCGTCCTGTACGGGCATTAAGACCTCCCCGTCAGGGCCTACTAACAGTACTAATGCTCCATCCGCTCCTTGCTTAACTACTAGATCCCTAACCCTTATCACTCCAATTCTCCTGAGGATGCTTGCAGCACTCCTTAAAACTACTGCTGAGGTGACGCAGTTACTGCAGATGTTGCCGTGCACTACCTCCCCGAGCACCACTAAGCTACTTAGCACTTCCTTGAGAGTTTCACGTCCTTTCTCCGTTAACTCAGTCCCGGTCGGACGGAACGACCTTATCAATCCGGCCTCCCTAAGGCGCTTAAGCAATGTTCTTGTGCTGGCATCCCCTAACCCGAGTTCCTCCCGTAGCTTAGGGCGGCCTACACGGCCCTTGCCAATTATCATGAGTGCCTTGATTACATGGTATGGGGTGAAGTTAGGTTTAACCTTCCGACGCGGCATCGCTATCTCAGCAATGATTCTTGCGGCGTCCATCGCGAGCACACTTAATATATCGTGCTACCTTAGTTTAACGTTTATTACGGTGTTCCACGTCCCTAGCACTAGGGAGAAATGTGAAGTCCCTTCGTGGGAGAGACTTGATATCCATAGCTGACCTAAGTTCGGAGGAACTTCAATTCATTATTCAGACGGCCCTTGATTTCAAGAGGAGGTTCTACGCTGGTGAGAGGATTATCCCTGTGTTAAGGGGGAAGACCCTCCTGATGATATTTCAGAAGCCAAGCACCCGAACCAGAATAAGCTTCGAGCAAGCGATGGTGCAGCTAGGTGGTTACGTCATATCACTGGGTTGGAAGGAAATGCAATTGGGACGAGGTGAAACCATAGCGGACACTGCAAGGGTTCTCAGCAGGTACGTTGACGGAATAGTTGCTAGGGTATACAACCACGGCGACTTAGTTGAGTTAGCTAAGTACGCAACTATTCCGGTGATTAATGCCTTAAGTGACAAGGAACACCCGTGTCAGATAATCGGTGATATGTTAACAATACTTGAGAAGAAGGGGAGACTGGCCGGCCTCACTATAGCGTTCGTGGGTGATGGGAGTGACAATGTACTTCATTCCCTGTTATTAGCTTCGGCTAAGCTAGGGATTAATATAAAGATCGGTACGGCCGAAGGCTATGATCCCGATCCCGAGATCATGAAGTTAGCCTTGGAGGATGCCAACAGAACCGGTGTGAGCATAGAAGTGCTGAGAAGCCCTGAGGACGCTGTGAAGGGTGCTGACGTGGTTTACACTGATGTGTGGGTGAGCATGGGGCAGGAAGCTGAGCGTGAAAAACGTATCAAGGATCTGAGTAGGTTCAGGGTAACACCTGAGTTAATGGGTTTAGCGAAAAGCGATGCAATATTCATGCACTGCCTGCCGGCACACAGGGGAATGGAGGTAACGGATGAGGTCATAGACGGTCCTCAATCGGTGGTGTGGGATCAGGCAGAGAACAGGTTGCACGCTCAGAAAGCCATACTAGCGCTTCTTCTTTGAGGTTCGCCTCTTCCTTCGTGTCCTCGATTTTCTCTTAGGTTTTCTCCTACTTGAGGCCCTTTTCCTCCTCGTTCTCTTCTTAGCTTTCCCTCGCCTTTTAGTTACCTTCCTAACCGCAGTGCGTTGGCGGAGAGGCTGCGGTTTAAGGAGCTCCACGCTCTCCTTCTTGATTTTCTCTATGTGCTCGCCATTCAATATAACCCTCGTTCCTTTATCCGTGAGTATCCTCACGGCTACCGCGTCATTATGCGGTTCCACTAAACCAACGCGTCCTTCAAATACGTAATAGGTGTCATTAACGTTCACGTTCTCGTTAATCAGCGATCGTGAGAAGACGGCATTGGCCTCTAACTCTACCCTCTCCTGCTTCTTAAGGAGCTGTATTCCCTTCAACTTAGCTACTCGAGGGAAAATTACTGTCCTAGCAGTTACTGCGGTGTCGCTCACAGGCACGAGTATCTCTGTCTTGCCTTCACTATCAAGCAGTAGTACATAGTCGCACTTGGTTCCACTGAAGGAAGAAGTAATTATTCTTTTAATCCTGCTCTCTGGTATGCGGTTAGTGTCTAGGTCGCCCCGTATCCTTACGGTTTTCGAAGTTACTTCCTTAAGTACAGTAAGGAGTACTTTTCCGTCAAACACTTTGTCTAATCGCTCTAGACACTTGAATAAGTATTCACCCATTCAAGAAAACCCCTAACGCTTGTACCCTATCTTCCTAAGGAATTCATGTCTTTCCTTCTTTGCTTTCTCGTCCTCCACGCCAAGCGGTGTATATCCGTCAACAACGCCGAGGACGGCCCGCCCCTGATCCGTCTCAGCAACTATTACCTGTAATGGATTAGCTGTTGCTGTATAGATACGGCATACCTCCTGCACCATCTTCACGGCGTTGAGGACGTTTATTGGCCATGCATTCCTTAAGTATATAACGAACGTGTGTCCCGCTCCTATCTTCAGTGCTGCCTCCTCCGCCAGCTTAATGAGGTCGGGATCATTACCGTCCGAACGCACTAGCCTCGCCCCACTCGCCTCAACGAAACCTATGCCAAACTTAATGGAAGTTGAGGACGTCACTAGTGTTTCGTAGAGATCCTCAACGCTCTTAATGAAGTGAGTGTGCCCCACTATCACATTAGTTCCTTCGGGTACGGGGATGTCAATAACCTCTATCTTCTTTAGTTCACCCATAAGCCCTCCCTCCTTATCAATACGGTACATTACTAAAAAAGTTGGTTGGTCGTTCTTGATTAATAATGCATGGAATCCTACCTTCTGTAAGGTTGAATTTTCATTACTTTTTCTTTAAATAATTTATCCATAGCATCCTTAACTATTCCAATACATACTACATTATCTAGTGGTTCAACAAGTAGGGTATTGTCTGAATGGGGTGTTGAAAGCTCACGTAGTTTCCTCTCAAGTAACTTAAGCTGATCCTTACTTAAACAACCACGTCTACCGAGCCGCACCCTACTATACCTTAACTTCTTCCTACCCACTATGTCGACCGCGCATTCTACAACGTTATCTTTGTCCTTACCCGCATCGCAACACGTCATGATTGGGACTACGCGCTCAAGAGTTGTTGGTGGGAACGCCAGCAAAGCGTTGAGTAGTTCGTCAAATTGCAGTGTAGTGCAAAGCACTAAAACCCCGCCGAAGGCGGTTCTCTCTATCCTGACGCCCGAATCTATGGGGAAAAGAGCGTCACCCACCTCAAGTTCCGCTAGTCTTTCTTTCCCGTACTTTACCGTCAGTACGTAAGTGTTTCTGTCTCCACAGGGTGTCCTCATTTAGCTCTCGCCGCAGATCCTGCGTTTCGTGTATTCGAAGAACGATGATGGTGTCCATGCTATCCATGCCGGGAGTCTCTTAATGAATTCGTATGCCTCCTCCCAGTTGTCAAGGCCTAGGTCCCTAGCCAGCATTTCTAGTGTATATACTGACCTTATGTACTTGTAAACTATGGATAACGTTGTCTCATCGATTGGTATTTCCTTGCCGCTACTGAGACGCACCACTAGTTCACACATTATCCCGACCCAGTAGAGAGGGTTTGTTCGGCTTATTAAGCTTGTATATTACTGTCAACGCTTAGTCCGTCGGTGCGTAGCAGAGAGCGCGTTTTTCGTAGATGTCCCCGGTTCTCCTGAGGCTTGCCATAAGTCTCTCGAAGGTTTTTTCGTCAACTATGCCTAGCTCTAAGGCTTTAGCCTTCAGGTACTTCCTCCTAACGCACCCTAGGTCTGACTCCTTCGCTAGTTCCTTAATTAGATTGAGCAATGCTATTTCCTTCTCTTGTAGGCTCCTAGGCTTCCCAACCATTATAGTGTCTATATCTAAGGCCCCGGTCTCGACATCCATACCTACTCTTTGTAAGACGGTGTTCATGAGCCTCACTGCCTCTGCCGCGTCCTCCGCCTCAACCTTACTCTTGAGGGCCATCCTTGCGTGCGCCTCCGCTAGACGCACTAATGCCTCTAGTTGCCTTGTGGTTATCGCTAAGGGGGCTTTCGGGTTTTCAGCACTTTTCTTGCGGAGCTCTATGTAATACTCCTTAATTATCTCCTGAGCCTCCCTAGTGAGGACGGGCTTCACGTTCTTCCTAGCGTAGGCGACGTACTTCCTAAGTAAGTCGGGCGGTATCTCTGGAGTCACGGATCCGTGCTTCTCGTGTGTTCTGAGCACGTAACGAACTAGGGATTCGTCATGCTTTATTTCAGCTACGTCCTTCAGAATGAAGATCAGGTCGAACCTCGACAGTATGGTTATTGGTAGGTTTATGTTCCCGGCGAGCCCTAGCTCCGGCTCGTAACGCCCGCGCTTAGGGTTTCCAGCAGCCAGTACTGATGCCCGCGCGTTGAGCCGGGCAACGATTCCGGCTTTAGCTATGCTGACTGTGCCCTGCTCCATAGCTTCATGTATTGCTACTCTATCTTCTTCACGCATCTTATCTATCTCGTCAATAGCCACAATACCGCCATCTCCAAGAACCATAGCACCAGCTTCTAGGAAGTACTCCCCCGTCTGCTTGTCCCTGATGACGGCAGCTGTGAGGCCAGCGGCGGAGCTCCCCTTACCAGTAGTGTATATTCCTCGGGGTGCTATCCTGGCAACGTACTGAAGTATCTGACTTTTCGCGGTTCCAGGATCACCTAGTAGGAGTACGTGTATTTCGCCCCGTATCTTAGTCCCGTCGGGGGCCTCCTTGGACACTCCTCCGAATAGTTGGAGGGCTACGGCCTCCTTTATGTCCCACATACCGTAAATTGTGGGGGCTATGCTCGCTATGATCTTCCGCCGGATAAGGGGATCGCGGGATAGTGAGAGTATCTTCTCCTCATCTTCGGGACTTAACTTTAATTCCTCAAGGAATCTCTGTGCAACAATAACGTTGTTTGCTTCAATGTAGCAAGAGAATATAGGTTTCGAAGGCTTCTTACCCCTGGAGAGCCTGACTACCCCTATGACTGAGACTCTATCGCCGGGCCTAGCTACATCAACCAGGTCGTCCACTAAGACTACTTCAATGGATCGAGGTATTTGGCCAGCAGGTATCTCTTCGGGTCTTTCCTGAACAACAACTAACTGCCAATCACGGTATTTCGACTTCTCAGGAAGGAGCTTGAATATACCGCGCTGCCTCCTCTTAGCGCTTCCCTCCTCCGATTCCTCTCCGTGCGCCAGGCTGCACTCAGGGCAATAAGTGGGTTTCTCTAATTCGTCACCTATCTCCTCCCCTTCTCTTGGGGGCCATTCAAACTCGTGTTGCTCTCCCGTTGGGAGTATGTGGAGATATGTTGCTTTATAGAGCTTATGTCGTGGGGGCGTGCTCCGAACTATTATTCCTTCGATCATGACTAGCTTGTTTATGTGTTCGCTTCTGATGTGCCGTATTGGTGTAGATTTCACCCACCCGTTTAATCGTGCGTAGAATTTGAATACCTTATCAGCGTATTCGGGGTTCTCGTCTCTTACTAATGCTCTAATGCTCTCACTGAGTGCTGGGAAGGCTTCGTCAGGGCTCTCCTCAATTATGTCGGCTAGGTGGGGATCATAAGATATTAGGTCCTCGTAATCTATTACTAGGGACTTTGACTCACGAAGCACCATTTCTCTTACTCGTTCCCTATACTTGAACTTTCCTTTATCGTCCCGAAAATTCCTAAGGAAATCTGTGAAGAGCGTCTGAAGAGATTCTATTCCCTCCTCTCGTGCAAGCTCCTCTAAGTTAATACTGCTAGTCAACTCTAGTCACCTCGTTGAACCATTTTTGGATTATAATGCTAAGCTCTAGGAGAAGCCCCCTCTCTTCTGGTAAGAGTTTTTCTATGATTTCATCTATCTTAGTGCTCAAGAATGCGGCACTAAGTATCTTCCTTAATCTTATCCTAACTATGTCACTTAGGTTCCCCTCTGCCTTCACTATCCTCAGAATGTTCTCTGGCTTCCCTTCCCCCTCCTTCTTAAGCCTCCTTATTAATTCCCTAGCTTCTAAGTAGAACCGTTCCCTTAATGGGTGAAATGATCCTCCCTTTATTCTCCGTTCTATCATTAAGTACTTGCCTATGTCGGTATCTGTTAGCCTAGTCTCCCTAATCTCGACGTCTCCTCTTTTTTCAAGAAACGTTGCTATCCAATAAGGTATTCCAGCTTCATCACCGCGTTGGTAGGTTTCCCATCCGCCCTCCACGCGTATTTTACCTAGATCCCTAAGTACGGCCACACGTATGGGTGACAGCATGTGATAGAGTTCCGCGAGCTTCACACTATCTTCCGACATCTTCCCTCCCTAAACTCTGGGTTCGTAACGGAACATATATCGGTAACCTAATAATACGAAGTTAGACTTCCTTTGTTAAGGTATTATCGAGGGCTACTGGTTTTAAATACGGGATTATTAGCCTTCTTTAAGTAGGTGTCGGTAACACGAGCCGTCATCATTACGTCAGCCGGCGATCTTACGTCATCCACTTAATCGTTGATCCTCTCTAGGAATTAAGTATTACCATCGATCATTTGGGAGGGAACTACAGCTACAGAAGGTGGAGGGTGTGGCGGGCCCGCCGGGATTTGAACCCGGGACCTACGGGTTAAGAGCCTCGGCCACCCTCGCTGGGTCCGCCGCTCTACCTGGCTGAGCTACGGGCCCTTCCCGTAATTTTGGGGAGTTGGGATTTTTAAAGATTATTTGGACGCTTTAGCGTACCGAGTGATTACTCTAAGAAGTCTGGCATTTCAGCGATGTTAATGATGGGAACTATTACGTAACCCGTCTTCGCGGCTTTTGAAAACTCTATTCTCTCCTCGGTGTCGCTACTGCGTAGTAATGCATAGTTTGCCTCCTTAGGCACGACATTATCTTCATCAATGAAGTAGTAGAAGAGCGGCACCCCGTAATACTTATAGAAGTCCCTGAAAACGGCCATTATACCGTAAAGTACTCTCCCCTCCTCCTCATAACGTAGCATGTACGTGGGTTGACCCATGGCAATGCTTGATGCCGCCATGCGTACTAAGTCGTTTATACTCTTCACTCTAACCTTGATTGCTTTACCAATACCGGAGGTACTCAACACTTTGCACCCTAGAGTCTTGTGTTAAAGCAACTATAAGCGTGATCATGATAGTGTATTTCCTTAAGGTTAGAAAATTAGGTACTTCTTTAGAACTTCGTAGTTTCTCACGATGTAATCCCTAACGAACTTTAGGTATTTTCTAGCTATGTCAGGTTGGGGTCTCCTACCTATGGAAGGTACCTCGACCTCGAATATGTCTGGCTCAGCTTCCCTAGCAACCTCGGCAACATGTCCATCCCTCTCTATTATGAACGTTGGTTGCTGAATACTTCCGTTCTCTGCGTACCCGCCAATTCCTATGATCGGTACGTCGTTTTCGCTGGCTCTCGCAGCGGCAAGCATCAACGTCATCTCTGGGCGTCTGCGCGTAATTATGGGAGGAGATACAGCAACGATCGCGTCACCGCCAAGAAATGCGTATGCCCTCATAACCTCAGGAACTTCCAAGTCGTTGAGTATGGCGAAACATATGTTTACGTTCTCTATGGTGATCATTTCTATGTTCGGGCTCCCGGAGACCTTACTTGATATAGGTATGACGCTTTTCCCCCGAAATATAGGCGGTCCTACCGAAGGTATTAGCACGTTACTTAAATAGAGTTTATTACCGGCTCGCCGGAGAACCGGAGTTAGCACAAGAGTTATGCCTCTACGCCGGGATATCGAGGAGAGCCTATTCACTAACGTTTTAAGGTTACTTCTGTAGTTACCGTATCTTCGCTTTCCTATGAGCGTTTCATAAAGTGGGAAGACAGGTGGCGACAGTAGGAGGGCCGAGACCCTATTACTTAGGTGTTGGGTTATCTCGTCCGTTTTGCGGACGAACTCCCTAGTCCCAACATCTAGGTTCATGCGGGCCACTGCAAGTACTACCCTGCGGTACCCCCTACCCGTGCTCAAAGCATTCGCCCTCCACAATCTTAAACTGTCTTAATTCATCATACAACTCATTAAGTAATTCTTCATACTTAGCCTTTCCTTCCTCGACTTCCTTCATTCTCCTCTCAAGGAACCTTGTTCTTTCTTCACTAACTAACTTTTCGTAGTTTGACTGCAGGTACGAGTAGACTTCCCTACCTAGTGGTAATGGCACTATACCTAACTCGCGCCTCCCTCCTTTCTCTTTCACCGCGATGTAGGCCACGTAATGCCTTTTGAAGAGCGTATCTACTATCTTGGCATACGTACTAGGCCTACCTATCTCCTTCTCCTTCATTTCCCGTATAAGTGACGCCTGGGTATGTAAGGGTTCACGGTACCATTCCTTAAGCGTGAATCCGCTACTGATAACATATTTTCCTTCCTCGGGTAATCGACGCACGTTGAAATACCTGTAAAACACTGTGAAACCATTAAATATTACTTCGGAGTAAGTCTCGAAGTTCAGGGGCTCAAGCCTCACAGTAGTGCCATCGTTAAGTAATACCGTTACCTTAGCTACGCCTTTCGCCTTCTTCACGATCGCAGGTTTCGTTTGGGAGGCCATGAACCTCCTAAATATTAGGTCGTACACGGCAAAGTGTGCGCGAGTTAGCCTCCTCACGGGTTCTATGATTCCTTCATTAATCAGGTTCCTTAAGGTCTCTGCATCGATGGGCCTAGTGGGTCTTATACACTCATGAGCCCCTCCCTCACCCCATGTTCTGGGCTGGAAGTAGTCCTCGAACTTATCGCCAAACTTTTCCTTCATGTATTCCTTAGCGACGCCTATGCCGACATCCGAGACCCTCGTACTGTCCGTTCTATGGTACGTTATGAAACCTAGCTCGAACAGATCCTGCAGTATCTGCATAGCCCTAGGTGCTGGGATGCCGTACCTTGAAGAGATGTCGTAGAGTGCGGAGTCGGTCGTATATGGGGGTAGCGGGTTAACCTGGGTTTCCGTGATTTCCTCGTACTTTACCTCCGCTATGACGGCCTTGACCTTGCTTGGGTGTATCTTCCGCCGCTTATCTTCCGGTATCGGTATCTCTAACCTTAACTCCTCAAGCCGCAGTATTAGGAAGAGTGTCCTTGACTTCATGTGGCGGTCATACGCGTCTATTATCCAGCCAAGGACAGGTGTCTGCACTCTCCCGGCACTGAGGTTCCTGTATTCCTTAGGGTTGGTTTTACAGAGCTTAGCGTAACGCTCAAGATAGTTCAGTATTCTTTTGTCTATGCGTGCACCTTCCTTCTGGTCCTTCTTAGCCTTAAGGAGCGCCTTCAGCTTCCTCTTACAGAAGTCCTGCCAGAATTCCGTCTGCAATTTACGTGAGAGTGAGAAGCCTATCCACCTATCCTCTATCCTCCTGACTAGCTGTGCCTTGACTAGGTCGTAGTTTATCTTTCTGGGGTTATTCACAGCGTTAATAATGGCCCTTCTTGTTACTTCATGGAACTCCACCCTGTATACGTTCCTGTTTACTGGGAGCACTACGTTAGTTATATCGAACGCTATCTTCTCTCCTTCAGTATCAGGATCTGTCCCGACCAAGACTTCGTCCACTTCCAGCGCTACATCCCTTAACGCCTCAACAGCCCTGACAGAGTCCATCACGTTAGTTGACCCGCAGTAGGGGCATCGCGGGTTTCGCTCGTCCAGCTCCACCGTGAACTGATGGCCGCAGTTATTGCATCTCTTAAGCGTAGTGTAGACGGGCACGAACCTAGGTCCGTGCTCACCATCTAATTTACGGCAAACTATGCCGTGAATTGCGGGGAGCTCCTCCTTCAGCTCCGTGACTAAGTCGTAGATATGTCCACCGCTAGCCGTTATGAGCAGGGTATAGTTTCCTAGGTTAGCTTCATAGACCTTCAGACGACCATATTCCCTGACGCTTGGCCTGCCGAAGAATTTAGCTATGGTTCTCGCCTTATTTGGAGACTCAACCACTAGGAGGGCTGTCTTTAGCTTTAGGGGTCCTTCCTTACCTATTACTTCACGTGGGATTCGTCCTTCCCTTATCCTGCGTATTAACTCCCTAGTCCTATCTATTTCCGATAGCACTTCATCTAGGTGTACCTCATCTAGCGGTATGAACTTGAAGTCATCAATCATCCAACGCAATCTTCTCTCAAGCCCGTTAAGTATTCTCTCGTCATCTACTATCACTACTGAGAGACCCTTGCTTATGCCCCCCAAGTAGAGCCTTGACGTCCTACCGCTTGCTTGGATGTAGGTTGGTGCGTCCGGTATTAGTACGTATAGGTTACCATCCTCCTCGTAGACTGCTACGTTGGGGTTTCGGCGAATTGCTTCGAGGATTTCGGGCTTAGTTAGGAGATCCTTAAGTAGTTGGTAGGCCTCCATGAATTCTTTCTCAGCAACGGTTGTTGGTTCGCGCTTGCCTTCGAGTACCTCATTAAGTACCTGAATTAAGGCCATCCCTGCTCTCCTTAAGTACCTCCTCAGCCTGACGATGTGGGCGTCTATCATGCGTCGTTGCTCGCTGTCCTCTACAGCATCCCTAACGAGAGGGAGTAGCCTAAGGACATCCTGGGGCTTCACGCCTTCTAGTCTGAGGTTTATTTTATGCCTCGGAGGTCCTGCGAATATTGCGTAACGAATTACTTCGGGCAGATCAATACCTCTAACGAGTATCCCGTAATATGTGGCTACACCTACTAACACGTCGAGTTCTCCGTTAGCAAACTCGTCTATGGCTGCGACGTTCCTGCTGTGGACGGCTGCCGCCCTAACTCCCCGTTCCTTAAGGTACTCCGCTACCTCTATAGCGTAGTCCACACCCTTGTCTATAGGGACGTATATTAAGCCACCCCTACCAAGCTTCTTAACTAACTGTAGGATCATCTCCCTAATGTCGTTCTCTGGGTACTTGTAGGTATCCACGATGTTACGTATGAACTCAGGCCTAGCACCAATCTCAAAGCCCAGGAGTTCTTTGAACAGCTTAACCCTAGTGCCGCGTGGATTACCTGTAGCTGACGCTATTATTAGTACCTTATCCACTCTCCGCCTCCTACGCTCGAGCGCCTCCTCTATCTGATTGAGCTTCTCTAGGAGCTTAGCGTTCTCTCCCCTGAACACGAGTTCCCTCTTAAGCTTGATGGCCTGTAATGCGCGCTCTAAGTCTTTTTCGGTGAACCCTAGTAATTGAAGCACGTAGTTTATGGCCTTAGATCCCTTCAGTATTGCGTCGACATCATCAACGAAGATGAATTTGAAGTCGTGCTTGAGTATTTTATCCGGGTTACGGAGTAGGTAGTTTGAGGTAGTCACGAGTATGTCGAATCCCTGCGGATCCTCTAAGGCCTTCTCTCGTGCTTCCCTTTCACGCTTCTTGAGCTTTGAGTGAATCGCGACAAACCTAACGACTATTCCTGCCCTCGAGGACATCTCCTCAAGCTTTCTCTCAAGTTGCATAGCCAGTGCTGTCGTGGGAACTATGAAGTATGATTTATGTCCCCTCATAGCTAGGTAGAGTGCTACGACAGCACCAAACGTTGTCTTACCGACGCCCGTAGGCGCTATCATCGCGAACGAAGCCTTCTTAGCTATTCGCTTGATCCACAATCTCTGAATACTCCACGGGTCATTACCGACGCACTTCTTAAAGAAATCACAAATCTCATCATAGGTACGGGTAATCTCATATAACGCCTTATACGCTTTAAGCGTGCCGAGTTCCCTAAGCCTCCTGCAAACCTCGCGAACTGAGGGTTTAGCAGGGGGTTCAGGTAAGCATGAAGAGCAGGGTAAGCCCTCCCCTAAACGCCTATCACTCACGAACCCTCCACAGTTGGGGCAAGCCCGACCGTAGACTAGGAGGTCAGCCTCCTTAACTTCTCCCCTAAGCGTCATACCCGACCTCAAGTTATGAGGGCTTAAAACGTTCTAATAAAGGATTTCCTTCGAAAGAAAACCTCAGTGAAGAGAAGACACATCACCCCCGAAGGTCAGGAGACCGTCGTATCATCACTCAACACAACAGATATCTAACCCGCTAATAAGTAACACACTGAATGATGAGAGACGAGGAATGACCCCAAGGGGTGAAGAAACCTGTCTCAGCTGACAGTCAATTCCAAACGGGAAATCAATAACATCACGAATGTTCCTTGATCTCCCTTACCGCTCTATTGATGACTTCATAAACCTTCCTAGGTTCTCTCACTGCGTAAAGGCTTATGGGACGTACTCCCGTGGCCTGAACTATTAATGTACCAGTCCCGTATTTCTTATCCCAGAAACCTACGTTTAGATTCACTTGTTGAATTAAGTCGAGGTTAAGAGTGTCATAATCTATCCCTACTAAGCCTTTCCTAACAATGAGCCTCCTATTTGTTAGGACGTAATACACGTTTTTCCAAACGAGTAGTGAGTACAGAGGTGATGCAAAGAACACCAATATTGATATGCCGTACCAGAAGATCATGAATAATAGTATCTCAGGATTAAGTAAGATTTTCGGTGATGCCTTGATAATGATTATTAATGGTAAAGCTATCCACGGTATTCCAATAATCGCGAATACTATGCCCTTAAGTATAAAAGGTGTCCTTAATGGTTTATCGCTCCAAATCACGCTCTCATCAGGTTCGAGAGTCTCTCTAATGTCTTGAGGTATCTTCATAGAGACGCCCCACGGAATCACTACTAAGGTATCCATAAATAAAGATTATTACAAATAAAGTTGAGAACATTCTAACAATTCTGATTAGTAGAATCTCTACTGTTCTTCAATAAACAACTATGCGGTAACCTAGGTTTCTAGGTAAGGATTATCTTTAATGCATAAAACGTCTTGATAAAAAATCTAGGGTAAAATGTGTTGAAGTCTAATACTCTTCGCATTTAACCTGGAAGTAGTTGCGTGCATGGCCACATGATGGACACTTTTCCGGTGGTTCATTACCGTAATGGACGTAACCGCATTTCCTGCAGACCCACCATACCTTCTCTTTCTTTCTGAATACGGTTCCTTCCTCTAATTCCTTCAGTAACTTCTTGAAGCGTTCCTCGTGGTGTTCCTCGGCTTTAGCTATGGCCCGCAACCTTGCAGCTATTAACGGGTACCCTTCCTCCTCCGCTACCCTAGCGTACTCAGGATACATCTTCGTGTGCTCGAAATTCTCACCCTCTATAGCGGCTCTTAGGTTATCTATTGTATTGCCTAACGCTAACGGTGCTGCGGCCTCGACCATTAGTGATCTTATGTTTAATCTCAGCGATTCGCACAGCTCTAACGCCAGTTCGTATAGGGTCTCGGCGTGTTCCTTTTCGTTCTCGGCCGTTAATGTGAAGATTTCGGCTATTTGCTCGTATCCTTCCTTCCTAGCTTTACTTGCGTAGAACGTGTATCTATTCCTGGCTTGGCTTTCGCCTATGAATGCCTTGATAAGGTTCTCGAGTGTTTTGGGTTTAGGATTGCTCAATGCTTAATCACGTTCTAGAAAACGTGTTTCGTAGTAATAAGTGCGGTGTTTATGCCTAAACTAACCTTTCACCAGCTTAGCTAGGGTTTCCTCGAAGGGTTTTCTGGCTATGCCTTTCTCTGTTATTATTCCCTCAACAAGTTCCGGTGGTGTTATGTCGAAGGCGGGGTTGAGGACAGGGACGTCTGGAACAGTTATCAGGAGCTTGCCGAGGATCCTCCTTACCTCGTCTGGGTTCCTCTCTTCTATCACGACTTTCTCGACGGGGGTCTCTAGGTCTACGGTTGATATGGGTGCTGCTGAGTAGAAGGGGACGCCGTGTCTGTTAGCTAGCGCAGCTATGGTGTAGGTCCCGATCTTATTGATCACGTGCCCTGTCCTCAGAACCCTATCCGCGCCGACGATAACCTTGCTGACTAACCCTTTACTCATGACGTACCCGACCATGTTATCCGTTATTAGAGTGACCGGTATTCCCTCCCTGACTAACTCCCAGACAGTTAGGCGGGCGCCCTGCAGCACGGGACGCGTCTCCGTAGCTATTACCTTAATCTTCTTCCCTGATTCCCAAGCAGCCCTTATTACGCCTAGCGCGGTTCCGTAACCCGCGGTAGCTAATGCTCCTGCGTTACAGTGTGTTAGGATCGTGTCGCCGTCCTCTATGACCTCATTACCTACTCTCCCTATGGTCTTGTTGACCTCCACGTCTTCCTCGAAGATCCGCACCGCCTCTCTAATTATGGCCTTCCTTAACTCTTCTGTGTCGCTGTAGTCCCCCTCAAGTACCTTCCTCATGCGATTTAGGGCCCAGAACAGATTTACCGCGGTAGGTCTTGTTCTACTGAGCCTCTCCAAAGCCTTATGGACGTCCCTCTTAAGCTCTTCAACGTCCCTAGCCCCAGAGTAAAGGGCTGCCAACGCAACACCAAAGGCGGCAGCAACGCCTATGGCTGGCGCGCCACGGATCTCCATCCGCTCAATAGCTACCGCGACACGCTCATAATCCCTTGTTTCAATGTATTCCTCTTCCCACGGTATCTTCAAAGTATTTATCCACCTTACCCTATCACCTAACCATTCAACAGGGTGTAACTCAGTCAAAACTAGCACCTTGGAGTAAACGTTGATTTAGAATAAATTAGTTTATGTGTAGGGTTCGAGGTCGATGGTTAAGCGGGTAGTGAAGGTGAGGGGAGGTAAGGAAGGAAAGTTGCTAGTAAGTGAGGGTGAGGACTTACTAAACAAGCTGGATCTAGGGCATAAATCCGTTCTAAAGGATGTGTGGGTACTTGACGTTGCTGAAGCAGCTTACCTAATATTTACTGAGGCTGCTCAACTGGAGGATGAGGAGGGCTTGCTCGACCTAGCTAAGCTATTCGCTAAGTACTCGAAGAGCAAGTACGACTGGATACGCTTCGTGGTACTACTGAACCTTAGGGAGCGAGGGAGGAGGGCCAAGGTAGGTTTCGGTGTCAATGACATTATCTACGGCAAGGGTAGCGACAGAACAATGGTCTTCGTAATTGAGGAGAACTCGCCACTCAGGGCGGGTGCGCTTATTGAGTGGACTAGGAACGCGATAATGAAAGGATACGAGCCAGTAATAGCGGTGGTCGACGCGCATGGCGACGTAACTTATTACTCCACGCGAGTCCTTAAGGTAAGCGACCTCGGGGAGGTGGTTAAGAGTGCCTAAAATAAGGCTCGATCCTGTTCGGGGAATGCGTGACATAATACCTGAGGAGTCGGTGGAGATACTCTGGCTTGAGAGGAAGTTTGCTGAGGTGGCGGAACTCTACGGGTATGAGCCCGTAATAGCGCCCACGGTCGAACTCTTTAGCCTGTTTGAGGCGAAGTCCGGCCCTGAAATCAAGAGAAGTATGTATGTGTTCAAAGACAAGGCGGACCGGACAGTGTGCCTTAGGCCCGAATTCACGGCAAGTATGGCCCGCATATACCTTAGGAGGCTTCAAACATTACCTAAGCCCGTGAAAATATTCTATATAGGGTCAGCATTTAGGTACGAGGAACCGCAGCGAGGCAGGTACAGGGAATTCATTCAAGCAGGAGTAGAGTATCTAGGCGAGGAGAGCGTTACGGCGGACATAGAGTTGTTATTGCTGATAAGGGACTACCTACGCGAGATAAGGTTCGTGGATTACAGTATTAAGCTCGGCCACATGGGTCTCTTTAGAGATCTATTCGGAATGTGGGGAATCCCGGAGGACATACAGGATGAGGTCATACACTATATTGATAAGAAGGAGTTGGAGAAGGCGACCACGTTACTGAGCGAGTACCCTAAGGCAATGCCAGAAGTGATTAATGAACTGTCAAAATGCAAGGGTAGCGACCCCCGGGAACTCATCTCATGTGCGGAAAGCGCGGATCTCCCGAAGGAAGTGATGAAACATGTGGAACTATTGGCGCACGTTGCCAAAGTAACTCAAGCACTCGGTATCCCAGACGTTTACGCTGACCTTGGTTTCGCTAGGGGGCTAGCCTACTATACTGGCTTAATATTTGAGATTGTGCCCAAGAAGGCACTTAGCCTAAGCGTCGGAGGTGGTGGCAGGTACGACACGCTTGTATCGCTTTACGGAGGACCCGCAACCCCAGCGACAGGCTTTGCGTTAGGTATAGACAGGATTCACTTAACGCTTAAGGAGTCCGGGTGGTCACTGCCAGAGCGGAAAATTAAGGTGATGCTAGTGTCCCTGGAGAGCGACATATACAACTACGTAGATCGCGTAGCCACGACCTTAAGATCCTCCGGGGTTATCGTTAACGTATTTCCAAGACCTAAGCTCTCCTCTGCTCTGAGGGTAGCGTCTGAGAGAGGGTATGACTATGCGGTAATAATCGGGCGTAAGGAAGTGGAGGGCGGTTACGTGACGCTGAAGAACCTCCGAGAGAGGAAGCAGAAAATAGTTGCTGTGGAGGAACTCACTAAGGAGGTGACCACGGTTGAGTAAGCTACCACAGGTAAAGGACGCATTCGTAAGGCCAGACATGACAGTGAGGGAACTCGTGGAGTACTACGGGGAAATCCACGGCTTCACCGCGGGGGACGTTTATCGTGCAGTACAGATACTTAAGGAAGGTGTAAAGGAAGCCGACCTACGCTTCCTCTCATTCACAGGTAATATCGTCGCGACAGGCCTTAGGGGCGTCTTAGCCCAGTTAATAGATGCGAAGCTTTTCGACATCGTCATAACTACCTGTGGAACACTGGATCACGATATAGCCAAGTCAATGGGTGGGAAGTACCTCAAGGGGTTCTTCGAGGCAGACGACGCCGAACTCAAGAAGGAGGGATACCACAGGCTAGGGAACATATTCATACCGTTCGAGTCCTACGGGTTAACCGTGGAGCAATTCGTTAGTAAGTTAGTGCCGGAACTCACTAAGATAAAGTCCGAGTGGGGTGTTAGGGAACTCACGGAGGAGGTCGGGAAGAGGCTAGTTAATGATAAGCACTCAATACTCGGGGCAGCGTACCGTTCCGGCACTAAGGTATACGTGCCAGGCATAGTTGACGGTGCATTCGGAACAAATCTTTTCATTCAGTCACAATTCACGGGACTTAAGATAAACTTATTCAAGGACATGCAGGAACTCTCCGACGCGATCTTCTCATCCAAGAAAAGCATGGCGTTATGCTTAGGTGGCGGCATAAGCAAGCACCACACGATATGGTGGAATCAATTCAAGGAAGGTTTAGACTATTCCGTCTACATAACTACGGCAGTGGAGTGGGACGGAAGCCTAAGCGGGGCTAAGACTAGAGAAGCAATAACATGGGGTAAGCTGAAGCCTGAAGGAAAACACGTAACCCTTTATGGAGACGTCACGGTTCTCCTACCGATAATTGCGGCGTGCCTGTTATGATAGCCGAAATAATAATCTTCACCCTGCTGATGGCTTAAAAGCATTTTTGCCCTTAACATTTCAGGTGGTGTGAGGGTGGCATCTGAAGCTACTGCTGAGAAGTTCAGGGCGCTGACTCCCTCCGAGTTTTTCTACAGGAACAGGGAGTTAGCTGGTTTTAGCAACCCAGCAAGGGCCCTATACCAGGCGGTGAGAGAGTTAGTCGAGAACGCGTTGGACGCCACAGACCCCCACGGCATACACCCAACGATAAAGGTGATCCTACAGAAAGTCAGTGCCGAAAGGGACAACATATTCAGCATAAGCGTCGAAGATAACGGTATAGGAATCCCCTCCGCCCAAGTGCCTAGGGCGTTCGGCCAGCTCCTCTACAGCTCGAAGTACGTCCTCAGACAGACTCGAGGAATGTTCGGACTCGGCGCTAAGATGGCCGTACTTTATGGACAGATGACCACGGGTAAGTCCGTTGAAGTATTAACCTCAACAATCACTGCTAAGAACATATACTACTTCAACATAGCAATAGACGTTAAAACAAACACCCCGATAATTCACGAGAAGGGTGTCTACCGGAAGAACAACGGATGGCACGGGACCGTAGTTAAGCTTTACCTAGAAGGTGACTGGACCCGATCCAAATCTAAGATCTACGAGTACCTCAAGCGAACCGCAATAATCGCACCATACGCGGAGATCGTCTTCGAGGACCCGGACGGAACGATAACGTACTTTGAGCGAAGCACCCGTAAGATGCCTCCGCCACCAAGGGAGGTGAAGCCTCATCCAAAGGGCGTGGACATAGAGATGATGAAGATGATGTTAAAAGCAACGAAGGCCAAGACACTCCTGGAATTCCTCATAAAGGAGTTCCAAAGCATTGGCGAGGTAACCGCAAGGAGGTTAATAGAGAACGCTGGACTACTCCCCAATATGAAACCTCACGAGTTAAGCACAGAGGATGTTGAGAGACTAGTCCGAGTGATCAAAAGCGACACCAAAATAAAGCCGCCGAGCGCTAACCACCTTTCCTACGTAGGGGAGGAGATAATTAAGGTAGGTCTAAAAGCGATCCTAAAACCAGAATTCGTGACCGCAGTTACCCGCAGACCCTCAGTGTATGAGGGCCACGCATTTATAGTCGAGGCTGGGCTAGCCTACGGCGGCGAAATACAGCCTGAGGATCGCCCCGTCCTCTACAGGTACGCCAATAAGATACCGTTACTCTACGACGAAGGTGCTGACGTAGCTAGGAAGGTAGTGGATAGGATTGACTGGAGCCACTACGGCGTGACATTCCCGGCACCACTCGTTATACTAGTACACATATGCAGTACCAAGGTGCCCTACAAGGGTGTGGGTAAGGAATCGGTGGCCGACGTGCCGGAGGTCGAGCATGAAATAGAATTAGCCATAAGGGAAGTCGCTCGCAGGCTGAAGCGCTATCTCTCAAAGAAGAAGCGAGAGAGAGAGGAGGCTGAAAGAGCGGTGGCGATCGCTAAGTACATACCTGACGTCGCAAGAGGCTTAGCAAAGATCGTCGGTAACGTGAAGGAGGAGATGATTGAGAAGGAGCTCCTGAAGATGCTCAATATGAAGCTAAAATCATTCAAGATTAATTCGGTGTCAGATGTTGTCGTAGGCATCGAGTGAAGGGGTGAGTGCGGTGTCTTTCATGTCAACAGTGGATGTTAAGGCCCGGAAGAAAGCCCTTAAGAAGATAGAGAGGGCATTCTCAAAATTAGTTAGGGATATCTTATCGGGCAAAACACCTACGCTAGTCATTAGAAAGAGAACTCTAGCCAACACAATTTTCGATGCCGAGAGGGGTCTCCTGCGGATAGGTAACGCTACCCTAAAGAGGTCGTTCCTGAATGCAGGGGAAGCTAAGAAATTCATGCAGACCGTACTGATAGCAAGCATAATCCATGAAGCACTCAAGAATGATGAGTACCCGACAATTAGGGATTTGTATTATAGGGGTAAGCACACGATCAGATTTAGGGATCTCGCCACAGGTAGGATAAAAGAAGAGAACACGTGGGATGAACAGAAGGAATCTGACTCAGTGATACGTGATCTTGAAGTTCTTATAGACATGTTGCGTGAGGAGATGCTAATACTAAGTAAGGAGAAAGGCAAGGTAGTAGGCGATATGAGGATAAGGTCTGGTGATGACATAATAGACTTAAGTAAAATGGGTCATGGCGCCTATTCCATAGAGCCAACGCCAGACTTCATAGAATTTAAGGACGTTAACGCCGAGTTCGTATTAGTCATAGAGAAGGACGCAGTGTTTCAGCAGCTCCATAGAGCTGGTTTCTGGAAGAAGTACAAGGCCCTACTAATAACTAGCGCGGGTCAGCCGGATCGAGCGACACGAAGGTTTGTCAGGAGACTTAGTGACGAACTGGGTTTACCGGTCTATATACTCACTGATGCCGATCCTTACGGGTGGTACATATACAGCGTGTTCAAGGTGGGCTCCATAACTCTATCATATGAAAGTGAGCGACTGGCTACACCCTCAGCCAGGTTCCTAGGTGTATCGATGATCGATATTTTCGGAAGTAGCAAGCTGAAAAAGAAGCCTTACCTTACAGAAGCTGAGCGCAAGAACTACATTATCAAAGCAACAGAGACCGACATAAAGAGGGCCAAGGAGCTGAAATCCTATGAGTGGTTCAGGACGAAACGCTGGTTAGAGGAGATAAACATATTCCTCCAGAAGAAGGCTAAGCTCGAGATCGAAGCCTTGACCAGCAAAGGATTAAGATTCCTTATGGACACATACATACCTGAGAAAATAGAAACAGGTGATTGGATTGCGTGAGAATGTAGCGGGAATAATCAGTAACGTGAAGTTAATTTTGCCTAACATTAATGTGCGTATAGACCAGACGCTCCTTAAGTACGACAAGTCTTGGAAGGATTATGAAAGATTTGTCAATGAATCTGATCCCTACAACTTCAGGAGCTTAGTAGTGCCCTCAGTCATGGTACCCTTCGTGGCGAGCATCGCTAAGACGCCCGTAGCTGGCGTGGCAGGCTTCCCGCATGGATACGTGCCCGTCGAATCCAAGCTAAGGGAGATAGACGCTATAGCAAATGGCGGCGGCAGGGAAGTTGATGTCGTAATCAACGTAATAAACGTTAAATCTGGCAAGTTTGACGCCCTAAGAGACGAGCTACAGAAGGTTGTGAGGCACGCGCACGAATTGGGGCTGGGCATAAAGATAATAGTTGAGACTAGCGCCCTGAGCGACGATGAGTTGCAGAAGGTTTCCGTAGCGGTTGCGGAGTCCGGTGCAGACTTCATAAAGACGAACACAGGTTACGGCACGCGTGGGGCTTCACTAAGGGACGTAGTCTTAATACGGAGATTCATTGGAGATAGGATCAAGGTCAAGGCGTCGGGAGGCATAAGGAACGCCGTGGACGCGGCAACATTCATTATAGTAGGTGCTGACGTGATAGGCACATCGTCTGGCGTGAGGATTATGGAGGATGCGAGAAGAGTTCTTAAATTACTTTAAAAACGAACTCACAAAGCCACTAACTTTAATGTCAGGTAGCGGGTTAGATCCGTTAGCGTAACGATGCCTTTGATCTCAGCTTCCTCCATAATTAATACACCACGTATGTTTTTCTCCACCATTAATTCAGCAGCTTTACCGACACTATCCGAGGAACCCACCGCTGGAACTAAGGGGCGCATGATGTCGCCAACCTTGACGCGCTTCAGGAAATCTCTCTCCCCACTGTCAGCGAACTCATCTATGAGATCTACTAGCGCGTTCATAAGCTCCGATAACGTGACGATGCCAACTACCTCGTTGTTTGCTGGGTTAACTACGGGTAATGTTGAGAGACCCTTATCTATCATTAGCCTCCTAACCATGATTAAGGAGTCGGTCTCTGAAACCTTAGTAACAGTCGATGTCATGACCTCCGTTATTGGCGTATCATCATCGTAGAGTAGCCTAGCAATATCCCACTTACTGAAAAGCGCGACTATTTCACTATCTTTTTCGGCTGGTACGCTACTAATGTTGTTTTCAAGCATAACGCGTGCCGCCTTAGCTACACTCGTATCGTAGGGTAGCTTAATTAGCGGGTAGCTCATTACTGATGAGACGTGTAGGGTCGAGACAGGTAATCTAGCACTTCTTGTCGACCCTACCTTAGATATTATGTCTTTTAAGGTAACCATGCCCTCAGCACCACGTTCTCCGTACACGACAGCCCTGTCGGCACCGCTCTTCCTGAGCATTTTTATGAGGTTATAAAGTGAGTCGTTTTTGTGTGTACGTAGAAAGTCCTTAGTGCCCGCCTCCAAGATCGTTACAAGGTCTATCTCCATGATTACATCCTCCTGATGGCTTGAATGATGTGCTTCTTCGTGAGTATACCCACTAGGTAGTCATGCTCATCAACTACTGGCAACGTTCCTATGCCGTTCTTCACCATCACGTCGGCAGCATGCGCGAGATCCTCATTCGGCCGAATCGTTATTGGGTCGGGAGTCATGATGTCGCCAGCTAGTGGTAACGTATATATGCGTATGACTCCCTCAAAGCCTCTTCCCGTAAAACCTGAGCGCTTGTAGTACTTGACTCTCTTGCGTGTTACGCTTTCCATGTTAAGGAACATTATATCGGATTTCGTTATGACCCCCACGGGCTTGTTGCCCTCAGTGACCACCACCTTACCTAAGCGTGTTTCGTTCATTAGGTCTATAACGTAATAAAGGTTGTGTGTTTTCTGAACCGTCGGTACTTTTGGTTCCATGAAGTCATTTACTTTTGCCCTCCCATGATACCTCTCCGCGTACGCCCTAATCAGGTCGGCCTTAGTTATTATGCCTACAGGCTTCCGCGATTTCTCTATGACTAGCAGTGACCCTATGTTCCTCCGCAGCATCGCTTGGGCTGCCGCTTTGATCGTTCTACCGGGTTGTATTGCGTACACAGGGTAGGACATTATTTCGTACGCCATAATGTTTGAGAGGGGCTTGATGTAGCGCTTCCTATTGTAGACTATTCTGATGAAGTCGCTCTTACTTATTATCCCAGAAACGTTCCCGTTGTTATCAGTAATTACTATCTTACCTATGCGGTGCCGCATCATTAGATTCCTTATGTGGGCTAAGTTATCGTTCCTATATGCGGTTATCACGGGGCTACTCATGTACGTAACTACGCGGGGTGGCATGACCTACACCTCCTTCTTAACCAGCTACCGTGCCGTAAAGGATGTCCCTCGCAGTAATTATTCCTTTCAGCTTACCCTCCTGGATCACGAGGAGAGATCCTACCTTCTTTACGTTCATTATTGATGCGGCCTCACCTATGTCGGCTTCAGGGCTTATGGTTAGGACTTCTGTTCGCATGACATTGGAGACTGGAAGATTGAGTAGCTCATCAATGGTTTTTCGTTTAAGTATAGTGAATACCTTATGGCTACCTATGAACCCTACTATATCTTTACATGACAGCATACCCTTAACAAGCCCATCATTAACTACTGGCAATCTCCTCACACCAGTATTTATCATGGTCTTCATAGCCTTTCCAAGACCCGTATCTGTCGTCACGTATATCACGTTCTCAGTCATTACATCCTTTACCAGAACCCCCGTTACTTTGCCAGTCAGGTACTTTATCAGGGATCTCTCAGTTATGAGTCCGACGTATTTTCCTTCTTTGTCAGTCACGGGCACAGCCCCGATACCATACTTTATCATTACCTCGAGTAGTTGAGGCAGTGTCATGTCAGTTGAGACCGTTATTGGGTTGTTCCGCATGATGTTATCCACAGGTATGTCTAATGCATCGTATATGGAGTCTAAGTTGCGGCTTAGTATTATGTTATAGCGGGGACCACCGCCTAGGTAGTCGATTACATCCATTCCGGTGACTACGCCGCTCACTAGTTTCTTTGAAGACAGTATAGGTATCATTCTAAACCCAGTTTCGTACATGAGCTCGGTGATCTTCAGGATAGGTGTCTGCTCGGATGCGATGGGTGCGTCCTGCATTATAACTGGTTGGAGTTCGGAGGGTTTCCTGTGGATTCTATCATTGAAGTTTGGGGTTCCGTCACTACGCAACCAACGGTTTCTTTCACGTATCCTCCTATATACGTATACCTTGACCAACTTTCTCAACCTCCCAAATAACGTTACCTAAGATATGCTGAACATGCATCACCCCTGTCTATGATCCCTACAAGTTGTCCTTTGTCGTTAACCACCGGTACACGTCCAATGTCGTTCTTAACGAGTATCATCGCTACCTCCACAAGCTTAGTGTAAGGTTTCACCGTTATCGGGGGTGACCTCATAGCTTCACTGACTCTTGCGCCATGTCTAGGCCCTGACTCCGATTCTAGTTCTATCCTAGTGTAACCCTTTCTGAGTAAGTCATGCTGTGTTATGATCCCCACAACGTAGAGGTCCCTACGTCTAACCACGGGGAACCCGCTGTAGTTGAGCTTAACCATTTTCCTCCAAAGTCTGCTTATGAAGTCGTCGGGAAACACGTACTCTACGTCAGTCGTCATGATGTCCTTGGCTTTTAAGCTGTGCCTAGGGTGATCCTTATTGAGTACCTCCTTAAGGTAAGATGTCAATGATAGAACACCAACGTACTTATTCGAAGGTTCCTTAGTTACCGGGACATACCATTCATCTAGCTCTATCATCACCTTAAACGCTCGCTCACCGTCTTCGTCAGGTTTGAACACTAGCCTAGGATGCTCCATAACGTCTTTCACTAAGGCATTCGACCTAGTAGATGATAGGGCAAGCACTTCCTTCCTCTCGATTATCCCTACCAGCAGGCCTGAATCGTTAACTACGGGGAGCATGCGAAGAGCGAGATCACGCATTAAGGCTCGGGCATGGGTAAGTAGATCATCAGGGGAGATCTTAGGGTAGAAGCGATCTACAAAGGAGAGTACACGCAATTTCACACCATTTTATGATAGTTTCCAAGGCATTTATCGTTTAACACCTAGTAATACGATGTGTTAGTTAACGGAAACCTTTTTAAGGATTCTAGAGGGCCCGGGAATTAACTTAAGGATTGTCTCGCGATTTAACCCGCTTAACCTATACCTTAATTCCTTAACGAACGTCAGAAACTCGTGTGCTATTTTAAGCGGGTCCTCATCACCCGGAACCAGTACGAAGTAAGCGCTGGCTCTGTTACGGATTAAGCCCTCAGGACCCACCACTAGGATGTAGTACTGATCCTTAACAACCTCAACGCCTATCGCTAATTTGAGAGGCACGCCACGCACGTAGTTGCGCTTGCCGTAAACCATGAAAGACCCTGTTGGAAGGTACTGTCCAGGAGGTGGTGATTTACTGACTTGCTTTCCCCAAACCCAGTAAGTATCTAGGGCAGCAACGCCTTCACTCCACGCCTTGCTATAAGAGACGGCAAGCACTGAAACCTCACGGAGATCCTCTTGGGGAGGTTGCTTTCCCTTGCACTTTATTACGAAGGCTGGGGCACCATGGATATCGGCGTGAAGGAAGATATCGTTATCGCCTAGGTACTTCCTCACTATTTTCTCGTTTTGCTGTGCGTTCCTCCCGCCTATGGCCAAGAATCCGTTCGACGTGATAATCCAGTGGAAATGCATGTACCATTCACTCTTCGGAAGTAAGGTTATCTTAGACCGTTCCTTCTCGAGATGAGAAAGTTTTTCCCGCAGTTTTTCCTCTAGATCCTTTATTGCTTGCCTTGATCTTTCCGCCTTCTTCGCGATCTTTCCGTACTCCTTGCGTATACTAAAATATGTGGAGTTAACATCGTGAGTAACGCTGAGTTCAATCATGGCATCGCCGATAGCTATCGTGAAAATGCCCTTGTGGGGGTCATAGGAATTCACGGAGCAGCGACCCCTAATACTACCCCATCCCTCCTTTCTAACGTTGTCATGAACGCATCTCCAAATCTCCTCAAGTTGCGGATAATGCCTCTCAAAGACTGTTAGAATCTTCCTCAGTTCCTCGCGGCGCTCCTCAAGCGACCTTAACTCCTTGAGGGCGTTTTCAATGGTTTTCCTGATTCTTTCAATTTCTGCGTCGGTGGGTGAGAGCGTCCTCTGTTTCATTGTCTCTGTCTCTAACCTAGTGAAGTAATCGTCAACTACATCATTAAAGGACTCATAGATTAAAACACGGCACTCAGAAGGTACGGTGCTCGGTTTAAAAGGATGAAACGTTACGGGTTTTCCAAGGCATTCGATCATTACGGGTTTTGGTTGCTCTAGAACCTTAGTTATGAACTCAATGATCGACTCACGTATTCTAATGATGTCGTCAAGATTAACGGTACTGGCCTTCAACTTGCGGAGTTCTTCGCTTAAAGTTTCATTAACTACCTCAGGAGGTATGCCCAGACCACGTATTAAGGCAGAACCTAGAGATCCCTTTGACGCTATTAGTATTTCATACCATTTGTTAGGGGGCTCTTTCAAGGGGTTAGGAAGTGAGGGTGGGTAAGTGTATGGCTTACCGGGTCTTATGACACGGTCCTTGACTGTTAAGTCAGTGGTTGACACAAGTACTTTGCCTGACTCCCCACTTACTAAAACTACTACGCCTCTAGGCATTAACTCTACTATCAACGTGCCGGACCTCACACCTCCTCCAGTAACGGTTAACTCTATGATACGTTCAAATTCATGTTGGCTAACGCGGACTATGCGTGCATTTCTCAAAAACCTCCTGAAAATGGGTACACGTCCCTCAAGACCCTTCTCGCCGACGTACTTCGTTATGTTTGCTCTAACGCCAGGATCGATCCGCAGGAACAGTAACTTGCCTTCTCTTGTCCTTATCTTTAGGAGTAGGGCGTCCTTGGAGGAAGTTACGGAATAAATATTATCTATATAGGAATCAGTGATTACCTTCGCCATCTCCTTAGCTAGGACAGCAATGTCTAGAGCTGATAGCCTGTTCTTGGGCTTAATGCCTACCGTCATGGCTTCTCCCTTAGATCACTATCCTTAAGTTGTTCACACTTAATTACTCGTATGAGTTCGCGCCCACTTTTGATGACTCCCTCGTAAAGTGAGTTAGGGTATTCTTGACACTTAATCTCATCCACGCCTTCGCCACAGACTATAGTAAGAGCCACTACTCCCAAGGGTCTACATAGGCGTAAGGACTCTCTAATGAGATTGTCCACGGGGTCTTCACATCTGAAAACAGAAATCGAGAACACTATGTCAGCTATGTCTTCTCGGAAAGGTAGGTTACTTGCATCGCCAGCAACTAGATCTGCGATAATGTCTAATTCCTCTATCCTTCTTTTGGCAATCTTCAGAATATTTAAACTAATGTCAATGCCCACGTAATAGTATTTTCTCATAGCGAGTGCCTTCTTAAGCTCCTCAACTATTAGTGATGTGCCGCACCCAACGTCAATCACTACTAAGTTCTCTTGGTGTGGAAGTATTCTAGGTGCTTGAATGACTGCGAAGATATGATCGTACTTACGCAGTTGTTCAGCACCATAAAGCTCATCGTAAGATGGTGCTATGGTATCGTACCATGTCATAACATCATCTACTCTGTTGGAGGGGGCGTTCACGGGTTTCTCCCTCCGGTTGATCCATGCTTAATGCTGCTACCCAAGGATCCTGACAATTACTTCGTACGTAGCAACCCAAGCTATGAATTCTAGTGAGTAGTATAATGTTATGGCTTTCTTAAGGCATCCCGAGAGCGTAACCCTTCGGCATATTACATAGGATATTGGGAGGTAACTCACAATATAAAGTGCAAGCAATAACGCGTCGCCGGCAGGGCTTCCTAGAGCGGCATGAATTAAAGGGGTTATTATGGCTAATATCACCCCACTAACAACAGCAAGTATGGATTTCTGAATTGCCAATAGTCGTTCCGCTTGCTCCGTATTGTCCAAGGCCTCGCTCACCCTTAATCACCAAATGTAGCTTACTATACGAGGTGTTGCCGTAGTAGGCTAACAGCCTCCTTTAATTGCTTTAGTATTTCCTTAAGCTTTTTCATATCAACGCACATGACGCGGGTAGGTGTCGGTGGAGAGGTTAGTGAGTATGTGTCGGCACGCCCCTCAATTAGCAGTATCTGCGTAACCCGTCGTCGGCAAATAACGAGTACCGGGGTGCCGCTAACTTCAAGCATTCCCCTCCCCTCATGCATGCTCCTAACATACTTAGTACAGACCTTCCTCAAGTATCCCTCAATCTCCTTGGGACAGCCGTGCCCTGCTGTTTCCTTAGAATGTAACAGGCTTTCATGGGGTATTATAGCAGTAGCGAGTACTTCGCAGTATGATGATGCCTGATTAATTCTCTCAAGAAGCTTCTCTACATTATTTAACGTGTTTTCATCCTCATGGAAATCGCTGAAGCGTACGTATACGTGGAAGGCGTTGGACGCCGGGTCAACGTGCTTTACTAGGGCACGGAACTCCTTACAAGCCCTGTAAAGCTTTACGAATCCTTCCTCGGAAACACCTGTTATGTCTAGTCGCAAAATTACTCGCATCCCCCAACACCCTCCAGGTACGCCACGGCGTTTCGTATGAGAAGATGTAAAAGTTTCTTGGGCACATTGTAGTACACCAAGGAACGATTCCCGTAAATGGTGCTCACCTTAAGCTTGAAGATCTCGGGACTGTCTATTTCGTTAACTAACCTACTGATGGAGTTGTCGTTAAGCCTAACAAGTATTGATTTCCCTGAGTCGTACCTGTCGGTGTACACGGTGACTACGTAGGGAGACCCTGATCTAGCGTTAAAGCAATCTTTAAAGAGATCAGACGCTAGTTCAGGTAACTCTTCAGCTAGGGCCCATCTCTGTTGCCCGTCGAACGTGTCGTAGAAATAAACGACGCGAAGGTTCCCCTTGAATCTACGCATGGCTTTCAGCTTTCGCTCAACATACTTCTCTGGCAGGCCAGTGATTTCAGAGATTTCCGCCACCGTGAGGGCCATACCTCGCAGTGCTTCAGCTATGACGTGCCACGAGCCGCCATACCAAGGTCTAAGCAATGGCGCCTCAAGCACGAACTTCGCTATCGAGGATAAACCACTCGAGTCTACGGATCTAATGCGGATTTCCCCGCGCAGAAACCTTTCTACCCTCTCTACGTTACCTGTGCCGTTGTCAAATTCCCAGAGTACTTGTTTAATTGCTTCCCTAACTACTAGCGGGTGCTTCAACGTGGCGAACGTTGGCAGTAGCTCCCTTAACTTCATCTGAAATTGAGGGGAAATCCTTATTGCCTCCTTAATTAGGTCACCCGGCTCTAGGGGTAGTTTCCTCATAATCTTAAGTATCTCTTCGAAGGCCTCGACAGCTATCCCTACGGGTGATACCCTCAGCTTAATTGTGCCCATGCCGCCGGAAAGGGCGATGTATGACAACACATACCCCAGGAGTTCAAAGAACTTATGTCCCTGAGGACCGTAAAGCACCGTCATGTCCTCATACCTTTCTAGGAGCATGTGATTTGAGTCTATGCAGAACGCTCTTGGATCCGCATGATTAGCGGTTCTCACCTTGTTGAGGGTGCCATCGTCGCATGCTTGACAAGTCGTGCACTCGCAAAGACAAGAGAATAGGTGCTCGGTTATTAGATTGCTGTAGCTCAGCAGAGATCCCCGCCATGAAGGTATCTCACCTTCACCTTTAGCTGGCCTTACGTTCACAACTCTATGGATAACGTCGATGTTAACTACATCCCAGGTTCTTCCCCCTATCTTGACTCTGTCCCACGGTCTCAAGTACTTCATCACGTAGGCCGTATCGAGGTTCCCGATCTCCTTATCACCAACCTTGACTGTGAATTTTTCATCGTTATTCGGTATTAGAGAGAAGAATTTCCTTATGTCGCCACCGGCTCCTTCCTTGCTCCATAGCTTGAAGAAGTAGCCGCCGATGCCTAGTTCGTTATTAACCACCCTTATTATGCCCTTATCCTTAAGTAATTCTATGATATCCTCGACACGCATGTCCTTGCATGGCGGGATGGAGTGGATGATCGACCTGAATTCCTCCACGCTGATTCCCTCCTTACTTAACGCGCATCCTATGGCTTCCCTAGCAACGACATCCATGAAGCAAGGTAGTTTAGATGGTGGCTCAAGCACTCCTCTCTCGGCTAAGGACTTCACTGATAACGAGAGTATATAGTCGAAGTCATTATCGGTTACGATTATGGCTTCACTGACCTTACCCACAGCATGACCTGCACGTCCAGCACGCTGAAGCAATGACGTGACGGATGTTGGGGGCCCAACATGTATTATTCGATCGACGTTACCTACGTCAACACCAAGTTCTAAGGTCTTCGTAGCGACTACAACATCTATTCCGCCCTCCCTTAACTTATGCTCTATCTCCTCCTTGCTGTGACCAGAGATGGAGGAGTGGTGTACCGCTATTCTTGAGAGGTCACTTAGGTAGCTATGTATCCTCTCAGCTAGGCTACGTGAGTTGACAAATATTATTACTTTCTCTCCCTTGTACTGCGATATGATGTTCCTCAGCGCGGTCTTCAGATCCCGATCACGTACGACCCTGATGGAGTACTTCTTACGCCCCCCGATTATGGCCTTGACCCTGCGTTTGGAGGATCCAAGAAACGGTTCAAGCATACCTAATGGGTCAGGCATCGTCGCCGATAAGGCAACTACCTGGAAATCCCTAGATATGCGACGCAACCGTTCAAGTAGTATGGCTAGCTGAAGTCCCCTCTTCGTGGTGGCTATTTCATGTAACTCATCTATGACAACCCATTGAATGTTCTTCAGGTAATTACGGATTGTTGGCGACATGTCCAAATCTATTTCTAGGCTCTCAGGCGTTGTTATCAGTACATGTGGTATCCTTCTGAGTCTTTCCTTCCGCTCCCTCGCCGAAATGTCACCGTGTTTCCTAGCAACTATGAAGCCGTGAGGCTCGAAGATCTTCTTCAGTCTTTTTGTGAGGTCGTTAATTAAGGCTCTGAGGGGCGTGATGTATAGTAGTGCTACGGGCTTAACCCCCTCCTCCAACATCTTCGCTAGGATCGGCACGACAGCTGCTTCAGTCTTACCGCTGCCTGTTGGAGCGGAGATCACTGCATTATACCCGCTGATTATTGTCTCCGATGCCACTATCTGGTGTGGAAATGGAATTACCCCTAACTCACCGAAAAGTTCGAAGCACCTCCCCAGGGCTTCTGTGCTTACACTGCCTTCCCTATTCAACTTCACTGAACCTCCCATTCTGAAGAGATAAAATGTTGTTGGAGCAAATAAGGATGTGGTGCCGTTGATGACTGAGAAGCTGGAGTGTATTGTGTGTGGCCGCAAGTTTCCTCGGGGACAGGGAGTTACCCTAGTTGTTGGTGGGAAAGAATACGCGTTCCACAGTAAGCGTTGCGCTCTTAAGTTCCTGCGGAGGGTTCTTGAGGAGATCGACGAGAGTATACTCGCTAGGGCCTTTGATAGCGTCGCTAAGGAGTTTGCTGAGGAGCTAGAGGAGCTGAGGGAGAGGAAGGCGAAGAAGATCGTTTAGCTACGAAGCCGTACTGCAGATTAACATTCAAGAACCCCGCAGCTAGATTTATGACGTGGCGGATGATGTGTGTGGCGGTCACGGATTAATGAAGACTTAGGAGCCCCCTGACGCCTTACCGTTCGTCAGCCCGAGTAGTTTCGGTAACGTAACCCCACGTTGCCCCTGGTAACGCCCCCTATAGGGTTTCTCAACGGGGTTCAGAGTCTTAGCGAATATTACGTGAGCAAATCTCTGCCCCGCATAGACCTTGACAGGGAAGGAGGATCCTTGAATCTCTAAGGTTATGTTCCCTTTGAACCCGGCGTCAATTATCGTTGGCGGCATTATTAGGCCTAGTCTAGCGAATGAACTTCTAAGTTCTACGAATGCCATGATGTCTGCTGGTAGCTCAACGTACTCGAGCGTAGTGAGTAGTACCTTCTCATGAGGGCGGATTATGAAGGATTCACTCGATTCAATTTTGTAGAACCTTGAAAGGTCCATGCTGGCATTAGCGGTGTCGAGCACTTCATCCGTAGGGATCAAACGTGCTATTTGGTTCCCAATCCTAAGATCCACACCATTCTCTCTCACTATAGTATCATCGAAGGGCTCTATTACTAATCTCCTGCTTCTGATGTAGGCAAGCAGATCGAAGTCCGACAGTATCATTGTAAGGTCTCCCCGCAGACCTCCTTCACAAGTTCAGGCACTTCCGGTATTACCTTAGAGGCTTCCTCAATCATCCTCCTTACTAACTCCCTTATTTCCCACTGAGCCTCGCTCCTTAGCCTCAAGCAAGCTATGTGTAAGAGTTCCCTAAGGTTGAGCGTCATGAGTATCCTAGTCTTAACGGCTTGAGGTAGGATATACCTAGCATCCTCATACGGGATACCTGAAGAGATAAGTTCATCGTAGAGAGCATATGCTTCGCTAATGAAGTTCCTTACCCTCATAGAAAGCGGGGACGACTCTATGGAACTGGGTATGACGGGCCCATCACTTACCTTAGCATATCTCTGGGATTCTTGTGTATAGGACGCTATCCTATGTCGGACTAATTGATGTGACGTTACTCTGGATATGTCCTCTATGAGGTAAGTGAACACTATATGCTCCTGAACTGATGGGAACTTAACGGACTGTAGAATCCAGTCCCTTACCTTATTGTCGGGATATTTCTCAAGGTAGTAGTCAGGATCTTTCTCACTAAGCTTACCGCTCGAAACCTTGGCTGCCAAAACAATTAATCGCCTAGGGTCCTTCACCTTTCCTCCAGACCAACTTATTAGCTTAACTTTAACCAATCCTGCCCCTTAGGAGGGTTCCCTCTCCGTAATTTCTTATAAGGGGTGATGGCGTTGGCAATGTTGAGAGTACGTGGCTTTGCTTTCTTGGGTATGTGTGGGTTAGCTACACCTTGAAAAGGTGTGTGCATGCGGTCTCATACTCTTTCCTAAGGTCACGTTTGACTACTTTCCCGCCTGGCTGTTCTTCCCTAAAGGTTACGGCGCTGAACTTAAGTAGCTCGGTTTCAACGTCTAACCAACAGTCTGGCGGTAACCCGGCCTTAATGCATGTCTCGGAGAGGAATGTCTCTTCATCCCAGCAGTACTCCACGGGAACCTCTGGTAGGAGAAGCCCGCTGTAGAAACCCCTCCTTACGATTAGCCCATCTCTGCCTATGATGAAGCCCTTAACCCTGTTTCTGCCTTGGAGTGGCACAATCTCTGGGTTCGAGAGGACAGAGACTTCGAAGACTATGTGCTGAAGCTCGTAAGGTCTCACGGGAGGGAAACGCGGGTCCTCGGTTGCCGCCGCTATCGCGGCATGAATCACACTATCAACTAATGGCTCCGCGGCCCTTACATAACCTATGCACCCACGAAGCTCCCTCTCACCTGTAGGCGTAACCTTCAGGAGGGTTACGAAGGCCGCACCTTTCCTTAGGAGGATCTCAGGTGTTTCGGACGGCCTCACGGGCACCTTCCGACTCTTAAGGTAATTCGACACAGCGTTCCTAGCAATCCTTACTAGGAACTCTCCCTCCCTCAAGCTAAGCTCCTCCGGGTTTACGACCTCTCCCACTTTTCCTCACCCTCAGCTCCGAGAGCTTCCTGTTTGCTTTCTCTAGGACAGCGCTTATTGTTTTCCAGTGATTCCCTTGCCAGTAAACCCGCCTGCACCTGGGACACAACCAGAACCTATCGTACTTTACGGCTACTTCGGGCTTCACTAAGGAGAGTGCTTCTGCCTTACTGATGCTTACGAGCTTAACGTTACAGTGAGGGCACCTTGTCCTAGATGCGCTGAATTCTAGGTCGATACCTGACCGGAACGCTATCTCAGCGAGTATGTCCTCTATGGGGGCGTGCTCCACAAGTATTGCGTCAAGCTTCTTCCTACGTGCTCTCCTGAAGAGACCCACGTCCCTTGTCAGTATTATTCGGTTGTCCTTCTGTGCAATTCGCAGTATCTCCCAGTCCTCATAGTTGCGTGAATAAAGAGTATCGTATCCAAGCAATCTAAGCCACCTAGCTACGTCACCCAGCATCGAGTCGCATATGAACCGCATGCCACAACATCGTATTGTGTACATGGTTTAAAAGTAAATATTTGTAGCGACAGAAGCTTATAAAGGCGCTCCAAATTAGTTGTGGGGTGTAGGTGATGGGACAGGAGGGAACGAAGATACTGGAGCTAGGAGTGGGTATTGTGTTAGGTTATCGTAGAGGTAGTAATACACAGTACCCTAGGCAGGTACTCATCAAGGTTATTGAGAGTATAAAGAAGCGCGTAGATAACCTAGTGGGCGCTAAGGTTTTAGTTAAGGACAAGTACGGCAACAAGTATATCGGCAAGATAATTAGGGTGCACGCACGCGGTAAGAACAACGTTGTTATAGCAGTGTTTAGAAGAAACCTGCCTGGGCAGACGATAGGGGCTGAGGCAGTAATATATTATACTAGGTAGAGGGAGAATCTATCGTGTTGTCTTAGGTCTTCTCTTCAAGCTTCTTTAACTGACGCTTGTACATTTCAAGGATCTCCTTAGTAGTGGTTGCTTCCTCAGGCCCCTTATCTGTCCTCCACCTTATGAACCTAGGGAAGCGTATTGAGATACCCACACCCTTTCTTACAGCGTCCCGACAGCACGTGTGTATTGGCGATAACGTTAGCTCAGCACCTATGATTTCAGCCACGAAGTTAGGCACGAGCCACACATCGGGCTTCATTATTGACTCGACCCGCGGGTGCTTATGGGGTATTATGTAGTCCTTGAACATGTTAGTCATTTCCTCTAGGTCAGCGTCAGTAAAGCCTGTGCCGACCTTACACACAGTCACAAACTTGTCACGGTCAGGGTCGTACGCAGCCAGCAGTAACGTGCCGTACCTGCCCGCGCGTTTTCCTTTCCCAGCGAATGCGCCGACCACGACTAGATCGACAGTATCCGTCATCTCGCTCTTGTAGTCACGCTTGTACTTTATCCATAACCATCCCCGCGAGCCTGCCTGGTAGATGGCGTTGCTGTGTATCGCCTTAACCATTACACCCTCCGCACCGTCCTCTATTGCTTTAAGGAAGAACTTCTCTAGCTCATCTACGTCATCGGTTACTATGTGTTGAGCGATCCTGAACCGTTCACCCTCATCAATTATGCTCGCTAGTACCTTCCTGCGTTCCAGTATTGGTTTTAACGTTAAGTCCTCACCCTCATTGTACAGCGCGTCAAATAGGTATACGGCTACGGGGTACTCACGTACTGCCTCGTGTATGTCATGCTTTCTCTTTCTGTGCATTAGTTCTTGGAATGGTCGCATTTCGCCCGTTTCGGGGTCTATGGCGACGATTTCGCCTTCGATTATGGCTTCATTGCTCTTCACTCTCTCCCTAACCATTTCAACTACGTCTGGGTACTGGTGCGTTATGTTCTCCAACCTTCTTGAGAATATGATCACCGTGTCTCCCTTCTTGTGGATTTGTCCTCTCTCACCGTCGTACTTGTACTCGACTAAGGCCTTGCCGCCCACCTTGCTGAGGATCTCGTGTGGGTCGTTTAGGCGTTCAGCTAGCATGGGCCTTATCGGGATCCCGACCTCGGGTTTAATGTTCTTTAGCGCATCCACGCCCTTCTCTGCCAGTAGCTTCGCTATGCCGCCTAGGTCAGCCCTTATGTTATAAGCGCGTTCTATTACTGGTCGAAGGGCTTGGTTGCCGGCATACGCTATTGCTAAGGCGTCCATTACTGTCGCGTCACCTACACCCAGCCTGAGTCTGCCCTCAATTAACCTAACTAAGTACCTAGCCTCGAGCGGATCAGCATCGGCAATCAAGCCCGCAATGAGGTTTATCTTAACATCTCGGCTCCCTTCACCAGTAGCTAGAGCTACCCTAGTGAGGGTCTCGTAAACCTTTTCCACGGTTAGCTCTTTCTTCTGCGGAGTCACGCCAAGGAATTTCGCTAACCCAACGCCGCCTGCACTAGCGATTCTTCTCTTAAGCTCCTCCGCAACCTTACCTAAGTCCCCAAGTCTCTTGTATAGGTTCTCGACTTCGCTTTCACGTGAGTGTGTTGCCTTAGCTATCGCCTTAATTAAGAACTTCTCACCCACACCCAATTCTGGGAGTCCCTTCCAGTCGGGCCAGAGCTTACCTTGGATCAGGTAGATGACCTTATCTATCACGTCTGGGGGAGTGTTACGGAATAAATCCACCAGAATCATAGTCATCTGGGTCCGGCTCGTTATTAATTCGAGTTTCCTGAAAGCCTCAACAAGTATCTTTAGATTCAATTCCTCACCCACTAAGGAGGTATGTTTGAGAGTACTTAAAACCGGTTTAGGGGGTGGAGGTAGGTTTAATTCTTTGGATACAACGTACTTAACGCCGATGACGAGAACCCGGCAAGAAGGTTACTGATGCCTGGTCAGTGTTACGCTGAGGTTCAAGGACGGATTGAGAGTTAATGCGAAACAGTGTAGTTCTGCTTAATGATTATCCCCGTGTAATTCCTCCCACACGTACTCCAGCGCGAGTTCTAATTCCCTGTAAAAGCTGCGTTTAGGTACGCCCTTAATCTCTATGCTGGTTATGAAACCCCGCCTTTCTTTCACCTCATATGCCCTTATCTCGCCTTTCCGTTCCTTATCCTGCAGTAACTTGATTAAGAATGACTTAACGACGGGATTGCTTGAAGGAATGGTCTCCGTGAACACGATTTTCACCCCATCACCCGACTCGACAATATCGGCTACTACGTTACCACCTACTGAAATGACCTTCACGGACGTGGGGCGGTCTTCGTGAGTATGCCCGCGTTCCTCTACCTCGCCACCCCCTTCCTTGACCAAATGAAGAAGAGCTTCAAGTATTGCTAGTTCCCTACGTAGCTCCTCTATGCGCTTAGTTAAATATGACGTTATCTCGTCCTTTTCAACTTCCTCAGGCACCGGAGACCTACACCTCCTTACCGACATAGAAGTTGCTTAAGTGATTCATTACTGTTTACTTTCCCTAAGGAAGTCCAGCAATGACCTAGGCTTGCCCCCTGTAGTACCTTCCTCAACCTCAGTAAGGCTCTTCAATGCTTCCGCCACTAGGCCAAAGTCCTTCTCCAGTGCTGGTTTCACCTTCGGGTTGTATAGTGCGGCTGCTGGGTGATAGGTAGGGATAACCAGTACCTTTCCTAAACCCTTTAACTTAAGCTCATAGATTTTCCCTCGCATTCGTGATACCCCCCGCCACTCGCGCCCTCCTAACATTGAAAACACGTACCTGCCTGAGTGGTTACCAAGGGTGACGATTATCTTAGGCTTAACCAGCTCTATTATTGCCTGGGTATGGGTAGAGCATGCCTTAACCTCCTCCTCCCTAGGGTCGCGATTGTTGGGGGGCCTACACTTAACTACGTTAGTTATGAATACCTCCTCGCGCTTAAGACCTATGCTCTTCAAGAGCGCTTCCAGTAGCTTACCAGCCTGCCCTACGAAGGGGCGACCGCTCAAGTCCTCCTGCCGTCCTGGCGCCTCGCCTATGAACAACACCTCGGCGTTTAGGCTCCCCTCACCAGGCACTGGCTTAGTACGTGACTTATGTAGCACGCACTTATCACAACTCCGTATGGATTCCACGATAGTGTTCCACAAAACTTCCTTACCCTGCGTACTATCCCCGGATTAACCTTATCGTTGCATGGAGTAAAAAATAACTGCTGAACCCATGACTACCCCCGCAGTTCGTTTCAGACGTGCTCTCATGGAGTGATTTACGGTCATGAAGCATGAAGCGAAGACACATTCTTGGTAGGAACCCGTAACGATCGGGATGGATAGGTGATAGGTTACATGGGCGCAACATATGGAAGCGAAAAGAGGGATTAAATGCGCATGAGCTGGTTACCGAGCAATGCGTAGACATGTAAAGTTATGTTACTATGAAGATGTGGACCCTTTACTTAGACTTAGAAGCGGGGACAGCTATTATCAAGGCCCTGCTCCTATCGATTACCTTGACAGTACCGTTCTCTGCCAATAACCTTAGGACGCGCCTAGCGAGGGATAATTTAATGTTTAATGTGGTTGCGAGCGTGTAGGGAGTGATTAGATCCATACTCTCCACAGCCTTGCTTGCTCTCCTAATTAATGACTCGCTTAAGTCATGGTAGGCTATGTAGCGTTCTTCTTTCCTCTTCTTAGCTGGTTGGGGTGCCGCCCTTCTTCTTTTATCCCTTGCTGATATGGGTTTCTTGGGTTTGCCACCACCCACTTCCTTCACCAAGGCTTGGGTTATGGTGAGGCTATTAAGGTTTATCGGTCACGCGTCTCCGTTCTTTTAAGCTTATGCGTCCCGAGTGAATGTACGGTGTGTAACTGTGAGGCTGGTTACTGTGAAGATACCCGAACTATATCTTGAAGGTATAGATGAGTTAGTTAGGCATGGAAGATACTCAAGCAGGTCTGAGGTCATAAGGACGGCAATTAGGGATCTCCTTCGACGGGAATTGTGGATGCCGGAAAGCGAGGTGTTCTACCGCCCCAAGACGGAGTACGTGCATGGGGTTAAGCATATTTCCTTAACTCCTTAGGCGCCCTCATTCTTCTCTTCCTTGCCCTTGCCGTAATTATTTAACGATTTAAAGGTAAGGTAATAGTGGCTATGAGGAGGGCTGGTATTTCTGACCGGTGAAGAGAGGCACCAGAACCGAGCCATTCGAGAAGGCGATTACGTACTGCTCTATGTAGATGAGAGACGCTCAAAGATATTCAGGGTTAGGAAGGGAGATGCCGTGGGGACGGATAAAGGCATCTTACGTGTTGATGACGTGATAGGGAAGGAATGGGGTAGTGAAGTAAGGCTATCGACGGGAGCTAAGGCCTACCTCCTAAAGCCAACACCTGTGGACTTCACTATGAGGGGTTTCAGGAGGGTCACGCAGGTAATCTATCCTAAGGACTCTTCACTAATGGTGACGCTCTCCGGCATAGGGTACGGCAGCCACGTGCTCGAGTCAGGTATCGGCACAGGTTTTCTGACAGCTATACTTGCCCACGTCGTAGGTGATGCCGGGCACGTCTACGCGTATGAAGTCCGTGAGGAATTCGCTAGGGTCGCCTTAAGGAACCTTAGCATGATGGGTTTAGCTAATAGGGTTACGATAAAGATAAGGGACGTTAAGCAGGGTATCGATGAGCAGGGGCTTGACGCGGCGTTCCTGGACTTACCGGATCCGTGGGAAGTACTGAAGTTATTGCCTTGTGCGCTCAAACCGTCCTCTCCCGTGCTGGTGTTCGTGCCTTCGGTTAATCAAGTGATAAAGACTTTAGCATGGCTGAAGAGAGGACCGTACGTGGATGTGAGGGTATACGAGAACATCCTTAGAGAATATCAGCCCGTACCTGAGGCGTTGAGACCGCAAACTATCTCAGTTACGCATACGGGCTACATAATATTCGCTCGCCTAGTCCGTAAGGGCGAGGACTCATCCGCGTGAAAACGCTTTTATGTAGTATCAGGTAAAGCTTTGCGGGATCCCGTGTGGGTAGGGGGACAGGCGTAAAGACCGTGGGGCTGGACCTACTCTTCATGGGTGTTAACTTCAGCGCGCTAACGTTATTCAGCACACTAAAGGATTTCTTCGCAAGCGAGTACGGCATGACCTCAACCCAACTCCAGTGGGCTGCGGCCGCTTACTCCATCGGGATCTTCGCGGCTTTCTTCATAGGGCACTCTAAGTATGTGGAAGAGCACCCTAAGGCCACGGTATTAGCAGCGGCGGCCTTGGCCGCGATTCCCCAGTTCCTAATACCGGTCTCTGGCTCACCAGTAGCTATTATAGCGTTACGTTTTCTGCAGGGCTTAGTGATGATGGCTGTACCAATATTCTCCTCCCAAGTGGGCACGCTATTCTCGCATGCTAGGCCTTTAGCTCTTGGCATAATTCTCTCGGGAATATTCATAGGGGGCTTCATAGGGAGCAACATTGGCTGGCAACTAGCTATAGCGTACGGCTGGAGAACAGCTTACATGGTCTTCGGTCTTGCGATGCTGATCGTTGCCCTAATATGGATAGGTCTAACCTCGCCAGAAACCTTGCCTAGACACGGCCATGTGACTAAGGCGAGCAGCACGGCTAAGAAAGGTGTCTGGAGGAAAGCATTCACCATAGTATGGGGCTTCACGTTCTTCCCATCAATATGGATAATATTTACGTTAGCCCCACTCATAGCATTCATAGTCACAACGTCCTTCGGTACAGAGCTGGCCAGGACTTCCTCCGAGGTGCTAGAAGCTTCATATATATTCTGGTCGATAATCGTAGGTGCTATAGCGTATTTAGTGTCAAGAAGAGGAAGTGGGAACCCGCGCCAACTCTTTAAGTCGTTCGCCTACGTGCAGGCAGCATGCTTCGTGTTCGCATTAGTAGGGGGCATCAGCGCATACGTAGCAAGCACGTCCGGTAACGCAACCGCGCTTCTGGCATCCCTTTTCATACTAGCGGTCATTCAAGGCACAGCACCGACCTTTTGGTCGATACCCTCAACAGCATATCCCAAGGATGAGGTAACTAGGGCGGGCTATGCTCTAGGGCTGATATCGAACTCAGCGGCGATGATAGGTCCGGTGGCATCAATATTGGTAGCCTCACTATCCACGAGCATGTGGTTGCTGACATCATTCCTATCACTCATGGGGCTAGTGTTAACCCTTGCCGCGTTAAAGCTAAAGTTACCTGTGGAAGAGGTTAAGGAAAGGGCTTAACTTCCTGCTTTTCCTCGTTAAATCCTTCTCGCTTCCCTAGTGTTCTCTTCAATCCATTTGAGATACTCCAAGTTACCTAGTGAAATATCTAGGGCCAGGATCTCGGGGACACTGTACGGATGTATTTCCTTAACGTAGTCCATTAGTTCGTGAAGTAAGCTCTGTTTCGTTTTACATATGAGTAACGTTTCATGGTCCTCAATTACCTTACCTTCCCACCAGTACAGTGACTTTATGTTCCTAATCACATTGACGCACGCAACTAGTTTACGCTCAACTAACTTTCTAGCGATGTCGTCCGCGTTATCGGGCGGTGCCGTAATGAATACCACGACGTATTTATTATTCTCGCCTGAAACTTTCATGAGTACCTCCCACGAGTTTCTTGCTTCCTGGGGATTCTTTAACTTGACCTTAGGTATTATTTTTCTTGGGAAGTGATGAACCCAGGCGGTACTGACTGGTATGGATGAAGAAATCAGCCTTGGCTGAGTGGTTGCGGTGAAGGAAAGCGTAATGATAGTCGTGTTTTAAGGGTATTACCCCGAATATAGATGTTAGGGGGAGGAGGTATAGGGCAAAGCATAGGATTGTTACGGCGAAGGAATAGGGTGGTACGTGGTCGAAAGCATAAAACACTCTTTGATTATGTAAGGAAGGCTAGTACCCTCCAGACTGAGGTCAATGGCGTGAGGTTTCGCATGGTTAAGAAAAACAACTCTGTACGTGAGTACCTGCTTGTTTCTAGGAAATGGAAAGTTGTGAGTAAACTCAGTTCAGCTTACTTACTTGGTTCCTATTACGACGGGAAGGCCGCCAAGGCATACCTAAAATTCTACAGTGAAGCCGATGACATGGTTTACGTATGGTACGATAGGACAGGCCACCTTCCGTACTTCATAACGGACCTCGCAGTTGATGAGGTGGGTTCGAACAGGCGTGTTATCGAGGATAACTCATTCGTGAGGGTTGAGTCAATAAAGAGGTATGACCTTCTCCGCGGTAGGGAAGTTACGATGACTAAGATCGTTGTCAGGGATCCTCAAGCCGTACCTAGGCTTAGGAAAGTCGTTGGGAGGGCTTGGGAGGCCAAGATAAAGTATCATGATAACTACTTATTCGACAATGGCTTAATACCCGGCATGGAGTATAATGTTGAGAACGGGCGCCCCGTACAGATAGCGCAGGAGGTGCCTGAAAAGGTATTGAGGCTGTATAAGGCAGCGATAAGCGATAACCCAGCATCCATGGACTTCGCTATGAGGCTAGCTCCCCTCTTCGAATCCAAGCCCCCTAAGATAAGGCGCCTAGCAGTAGACATCGAGGTCTACACCCCATTCAGGGGAAGGGTTCCGGATCCGGAAAAGACTCCTTACCCCGTAATAAGCATCGCACTAGCCAGTAGTGACGGGTTACGCAAGGTGCTGGTTCTGGCTCGCGAAGACATTCAGTGGGGTAGGTATGAGGACATACCGCAGGACTTCGAAGTGGAGCTCTTCGACAGTGAACGCGCCTTACTTATTGAGGCCTTCAGGATAATTAACGAATACCCATTACTCATATCATTCAACGGTGACGGCTTCGACCTTCCATACCTCTTCAACCGTGCAGTAATGCTCGGAATAGACCCGGACACGATACCCATAGTCAGCATCAGGGACTTCGTTTCAATACGTCACGGATTCCACATAGACCTTTACAGGTTCTTCAGCATAGAAGCCATCCAGAACTACGCGTTCGGGTCTGCATACAAGGACAAGACCCTAGACGCGATAGCTAGTGCTCTCCTCGGGGAAGCTAAGGTAGCGATAGAGGAAAGCATAAGCGACCTCATGCTCTCGAAGCTAATAGAGTACAACGCCAAGGACGCGGAACTGACGCTGAGACTTACGACATTTAATGATGAGCTAGTGTGGAAGTTAATGATACTAATAATGCGTCTAGCGAAGATGAGTTTAGAGGACGTAACACGACGCAAGGTTTCAGCATGGGTAAAGAACCTGATGTACTGGGAGCACAGGCGAAGAGGATATTTAATACCAAATGAGGATGAGCTACTGAGCCTCAAAGGAAACGTGAAGACCGCAGCCAAGATAGGTGGGAAGCGTTATGCTGGCGCAATAGTAATAGACCCTATCCCCGGAGTTTACTTTAACGTCACGGTCTTGGATTTCGCTTCCCTGTACCCTAGCATAATTAAGGTTTGGAACCTTAGTTACGAGACAATAGATCCTCCGGAAGGCTGGTGCCCAGAAGGAGGGCTGAAGGAGATACGGGACGAAAAAGGTAACGTACTGCACACAGTGTGTATTAGTAGGCGCGGCATAACGTCCGAGATAGTCGGGTTACTCCGGGACTTCAGGGTAGGTGTCTACAAAAAGTTAGCTAAGAGTAATGATGTGCCGGAAGGACTTAGAGGATGGTATAACGTTGTTCAGGCAGCTATGAAGGTGTACATTAATGCCAGCTACGGTGTCTTCGGTCACGAGAAATTCCCGTTCTATACACCATCCTTAGCGGAGTCGGTAACGGCGCTGGGCAGATACGTCATAACCTCAACGCTACGCAAAGCTAGGGAGCTTGGTTTGAAGGTGCTTTACGGCGACACGGACTCGCTATTCCTCTGGAGCCCAAGCCAAGATAAACTACAGGAACTCATAGAGTGGGTTGACAGGCAATTCCGGCTTGACCTAGAAGTAGATAAAGAGTATAAGTATGTGGCATTCGCGCTGAAGAAGAACTACATAGGTGTACGAACAGATGGTAAGGTTGATGTCAAGGGGATGGTAGGGAAGAAGAAGAATGTCCCTAGGCTACTCCAGGAAACGTTCGTGAAGGTAGTCCAACTGATAAGTAGTATAGAGCCTGATCCAGTAGCATTGGATAGGGTCAAGCAAGAGCTTAAGAACACTGTCCAAGAACTCTACAACAGACTAAAGAGTAGGGACTTCACCCTCGATGAGGTAGCCTTCAAAACAACGCTCAATAAACCCATAGAGGCATACACTAAAACAACACCGATCCACGTTAAGGCAGCCATACAGTTAAGTAGATACGGTCTAATGGTGGGTAAGGGCGATATAGTATTATACGTTAAGACTAGAACGAAGGACAAGGTAAAGGCAATACAGCTGGCTAAGCTAGACGACGTTGATACGGATGAGTACATTGAAGCAACGAAGTCGGTACTTCAACAGCTTCTTCTGCCGTTCAACATACCTTGGGAGGAAATAGCTGGTGGGAGAGGGCTATTTAGCTTTATTACGCGTTGACACCCTCGATACGTCCTCCAAGCTCTCTTAACTCGCTAATCAACTTCTCCGCAACCTCGCTAACCGTTCGCTTAGCTTCCTCAAGGTTCTCAGAGGCAGCCATCACATAAACATCTAGTATAGGTGCCCTTATTTCATGGCCCTTAGGGTGGGTCTTTATGTACACATTGCCATAAGTCTTTAAGATCCTCTTAACTACTGGTGCAACTGAGGACTCAGGAACACCGACGACTCTGAACGTACGTTCCACAATGTGGATTTCAGGGAGTAACTCACGCAGTTTAGGCTCGACCCAGCCCTCCCACATTGACTCTAACTCTCGGGGAACCCCCGGCAAAGACACTATTATGGTTCCATCCACCTCAAGCCAGCACCCGGGCGCCGTACCCACGTTATTCGGTATTGGAATGCTGCCTTCGGGAAGGTAGGCCATCTTAACTCTGTCCTCCGTTAGCTCAAGCCCCCTCTCAGAATACTTTTCACGTATCATCCTCAGAGCCTCCTCATTCAGTACGAGCTCCCGTCCCGCAGCCTTCGCCACAGCCTCCAACGTGCGGTCGTCGTACGTAGGTCCTAAGCCACCGGTCGTCACGATTAAGGCTGGCTTCATCTTACTTACTACGTACCTCAGGAACTCCGTAACAAGCGATACGTCATCAACGAGCGATATGTTCCCCCGCACATCGAAGCCTAACAGAGTTAATCTCCTGCCAAGGTATGAGGCATTAGTGTTAACTACCCTCCCTTGAACGACTTCGTTACCTAGCGTGAATAACCATGCTGAGCGGGACGCTTTCATTACTCAGTTCCCGATATTATATACGCAACCCTATGTATAATGGTTATTATGCATAGGGCTATGGAGACCCAGACAACGATTGTTGCTACCTTAACGTAACCCATACATAGGAGGATTAGTGCAGTACCGATTGCTACTATGCGGTCACCCCTCTCCATGAGACCCACACCCTCCATCTTCAGCCCTAATGCCTCGCCCCTAGCTCTAGCATAACTTATGAGGAATGCCGTAATCACGAAGAGGAACGCTGGAACCCAATCTACGCCTAGGAGCTTAAGCGTCAGTATGTATGCGGCATCAGCCACGCGGTCGCTGAAAGAGTCTAGGAACGCCCCCTTCTTGCTAATGTTCCCCGTCGCCTTCGCTACGGCGCCATCTAGGAAATCGAACGTGGCGGAAAGGAACATGAGGGCTAGGGAGGACCACGGATTAAGTAGGATTGCAGCTACTGGGGTAAGTACAGAGAATACTAATCCCGCAACAGTTAACGCGTTAGGCGATACTCCAAGCTTACTTAGGTTTCTTCCTAGGGCCTCAGCTAGCGGTCTTACAGATTCTCTTAGGCGGGTCAGCATCGATGCTCACCGTACCTCCTACTCACTGATTACATTTCTCTGGGAAGGGAGGCGTAATTACTTTTCTTTTAGTTACGGGGCGGAAGATTACCTAAACTCCCATTGAATCAGAATTTAAAATACCTTAATGATCCTATAAACAGGGATGTTGAGGAATCCGGGAACTGACTGCATTGAATGATGTCAGCTGCCGGCTGAAAACCTGAACAAATAACCTATTTACCCCCTACGCACTACTTATCCCCGTGTGAACAAGCATGGTCAAGGTAAAGAAACTGGTACTGGTGACGAGCAAATCACATCCACTCAATAGGCACTTCAGCAAGCTGGCTGAGAGGCTATCCAAGGAACTGAAGCTCGAGTTAGAGGTTAGGGAGGAGGACTATGTTTACCTAACTGAGCACGGCGAAACGGACGAATTAGGATTAACGTGGCTTCCTCAGCTACTTGCTGAACTTGAGGACGGCACGGTAATAAAGGTACTTACGCAACCCAACCTAACTAGTCAGGGGAAGTTAGATGAGGAGAAAGACTACAACATAGCTATGGAGGCACTACGACCCTACCTAGAATGATGAATTACTGTGGGCGAAACCAGGATCGAGAACCTAGTTTTACTTAAAACGAATAAACTCGGGAATTACCTATATTATAAGCAAAGTACTGTGCGAGTAGCTACGGCGGATAGTGATAAGAAATCATGGTGATTGAAGATGTCCTCAATATTCGTAATAGCTTCGGATAACCATAGGATTAAGCGCCACTGTAGCTTCGAGGACGCAGTTCATTTCTGCTTGGACTTCATGGTTAATTCCACATGTGATGCGCCGGAAATGTTAACGGTAATGAGGTACGGTGCGTTACCTGAGCAGTGTCGTAAAGACAAGTCAAAGGTAAGTTTAGCCAGCATGGTATTCCTTAAGAAAAATGCTGATGAGCAAATGTTCTGTGTTATTGTAGAGACAGGTGAAGAGGTTGATTTAAGAGAATTACGGGATACGGTGATGTGTGTCGTTACGCTTTTCCGCTAGTATCATCTCAAGCTGATTAGCTGAGAATTATGCTGTTAAGGTCAGTATTATAGCCTCGGTGCGCCTGTAGGTAATGGCAGTGAGTATGTGTTAAATGATGAGTGGTGTCCTAAAGGACCCCTCGAGGGGGATGAAGAAAGGACCACTAGCTGAAATCTCGGATCTTCAGTTGCTGAAGTCAAGGAAGTCGGAGAGACCCTCTAGGGTTAGTTTAGCTTTCCTGGTTTCCCCGCTTCTGGCTTTTCTAGCACTCCGTTGAAGCTCTATTATGAATGAGTGTTTTCTCCTGGGTCTGCCTTTGGGATTATTAAGTAATTGGGGAATCAAAAGCCTCTCCGTGAATACCTCCGCGATAGGGCATGCCTCTATGCATGCCTTACAACCTATACACTTTCTGGGATCTACTACGGGACGACCCTCCTTTACCTTGATAGCGTTCGTCGGGCACCAAATCTCGCAACTACCGCAGGAACAGCATTTACTCCACCTAACCATAACCTTAAGTACATCGAAGGCAGTTTCTCTGGCATTAGAGCCGTGAACTTCCACCTCATTAGGGCGTACTACAATGGTAGTGCATGACTTCCTAAGTGTGAGGACGCAGTCCTCATCGGAGTTATCACTACATACTTTCTTGGGTGGTGTGTCAGCTATGATGCTCCATTGCTTACGTATACTATCAAGGCTCAGTTGCTCACTGCTTATCCTTATTTTATAGTGATCGTCGCTTATGGGAACGGAAGTTAGTGAGATACCGCTAATCCCTTCGTAGAGTAGTCGCCAGTTACCGGGTTTCTTTATCCCTAACCAAGACTCTAGCCTCCTCCTTCCCTGTGACAGAGGGTTTAACCACCGCCATAAGTGATACCTTATCCAGAGGTCGCTCTCATTGAGCCTCTCCTTCCACTCGACTAGCACGCGTTCCCATCTTCGCCAGCACTCTGGGTAATTTTTCTCGACCATGTAGTACTCAGCAATATTACCCGCTGGGCACATGAAGCATCCGAGCCTGTCGAATCCTTTAAAGTAGAGTTCGTTTACTGGGAGCCTTCTCTGTAGTATATAGAACCACACCGTTAGTTGATCCCATTCCTGTAGTGGTGACATGTTGAGTGCGGCGGGTAGCCACCGGTTACGCCACACAGCACCTGACCTGGACCTGTCGACGGACTCAAAGGCTCGCTGACCTATTATCGCTAGTAATCCGTTGGGGAAGTACTTCTTGTAAATTCGGGCGATAGGGGCCATCTTAACTACTTTGCAACACCAGCGATAGTCCTTGGCGGGCGGACCAAAGATGTTTACCGATTCCCAGAACTTGTTACCGGCTGACGCGGTGAGTAGTTTGAGGTTAAACTTACGGGCCACAGTACCAACGTTCTTGAGCGTTGGCGGGAGTTCGAGCCCGGTGTCGTTAAACAGGATTACTGGTTCCAGCCCTGCTTCTAGGGTTAGGGAGAGTGCCGTGATCGAGTCCTTACCTCCCGAGTAGGAAACCACTGGCGGGAGACCTGTTTTCTCCGCCATTATCACTAGGTTCTTAATAGCTTTTGATAGCCTACTCCTTACCCAGAGATTATTACATTTCTCGAAGAGGTTAAAGGAGGACGGCTTCCTTATTATCTCCCCTACATGCTCCTTGAATATTGTCTGGATCCTGTAACGTCCGTGCCTAACGACAGCCAGCGCTACAGGTTCCCCTGAATTATCGATTACTACTGCTTGATCCCCTTCCCTGTCTCCGGGCCCTAGATCCATTAGCGGTTTTGCTTTCCCCACCTTGAATGCACGTACTAGTCCTAAGTCCAGGGCTATCGGCGCGCTTACTCTATTGAGTCGCCAACGCCAGGCGTATGTTGAGGGATCAAAGTACAGCCTGCCAACTATCGTGCCTCCCGAAATAACCTCCTTCATATCATCGTAATGCGGTGTCTTGTTCAGATATACCGCACCATTAACTATGAGTTCCCTATAGAGGGCATCGCTCCCGAATTCGTACAGCATGGCTTCCTTAATTAATGATAAGTCACTCGCGAATGCCGGCCTCACGTCTCCTGGCTCCGATACGTTGACCTTAAATCCCTCACCCCCGCATCGGCTACATATCCTCTGCCTCAGCGGGACGTTGCAGTTAGGGCACCAGTAAAGCGTCAGTGTCACTCCCCAAGGTCTCACAGGTCAGTCACCTACGTTTGTGTCTAGGCACATTTTTTAAGCCTCCCAATTTTGCGGGTGGCAACTTTGGACGTAGTGACGTTCGTTAGGAATCTGACAGTGCAGATCATGGCTATTGCATGGGCACTGTTCCTAGTGTCCTGGGTCATAGGGTGGGCTGTCCGAGGCTCGCCCGTACCCATACACAGGGTGAAGAAGGCCGGGCAGTCACTGGTGGAGGACGCCGTAATGGCTGCCTTCTGGATGGCGGTGGGCTCCTCAATATTCGCCCTAATATCATACCTAACATCAAACCTTTACCAGCCGTTACCCCCTCCGCCAAAGCCTTGAGCGGTGGGTACCCTTGGAAATACTGCTACTGGCTATGGACTTAGCCATGCTAACGTACGTGATCGGTGTGCTAATACTTGCGTTGCCAATACCGCTCATGTCTGTCAAGCGGTGGGGACCCAAGCTAATAGCTGATGCCATAGCCGCGGTGATTCTAGCGTCCTCAGCTACGCTAATACTGTACCTCGGTGACGAATTACTTAGAGTTGTAGGTGCGGATTGGCCCTCTCTCTACGCATGGTTAAGTGCCCGGACAGCGGCATTAGGCGGTGTTTTCGCTGGTTTGACGTATGCCGCCTCCTTTGTTAAGTCGACGGAATATTCTTACCTTTCATCGCCATTGAAGATGGCGGCATCATTCCTTGCCACTTCGTTTTCTGCGCTTCGGGGGCTGTACCTGCTTTCGTCCTTCATCTATATATACAGGGACAAGCTAACGAGTATAGGTATATTACTGTACTCACTTCCCTTCCGTATTGGGAAGGGCGTTGGGGCCTTCTTCATAGCGGCATCCCTCGTTATGTATGTTGGCATGCCATTACTGCCCGCCTTCGTATCGTCCTTTGAGAACGTAACTGTTGCCAGCGGGTTTAAGTGGAATTCCGAAACCATAAGGATACAGGTTATCGATGCGTTGGGAAACCCCGTTCCCTATCCTGTGCTTAACTTTTATAGTGAGAATTCCCTCGGGAAACCAGTAGGAGTAATCGTGGGTGATGAGGCAGGACGCACCCTCATAGGGGACGGTCTAGACGCGTTACCTGATAACTTCAAGCTTAACGTTAAGGTGTTATTCATGGGGTACATAATAACGCCGAGTCCAAGCGTGATTAAGCATGGAGACAGCAATGTTAAGCTGGTGCTTAAGAGCCTAATATACTCCTCCGGAGCAGCCCTGCTAATACCTTGGGGAACCGAGATCATGTATTATAACGTAACCCTCGGAAGGATCTCCGTGGATCTATACACCGACACGGGCTTTACGACCTACCTAACCCTCGTAAAGGGAGCGAACGTGTCGGCAATAATGCTTGACGGAAGTACCTTAACCTGCAATTTCACGGAGAGATCTTGGGCGGGAATATTAATGAAGGACTGCACGTTCCCCACCCCCTCAGGCGAGCACAACATAACGGTGGAGTATACCCCATCCTTCTACGCTAAGCCTAGCGTGAACGAGAAACGCATAACGTACCTAAGTTCAATATTCGACATAATAACGGGAATACTGACCCTCTGTATATCCTTCCTTTACGCCCTAGTATTCCTGCCGGGGGTGTACTTGGCAATACTCCTTGCAATGTCGGCCGCACTAGCGCGTGTTCTCGGTGGTGGGCTAAAGCTTAAGCTGGTGTAAGCCATGCGTACGGCAGTAAGGTTAGTGCTAGTACTAGGGGCTGTGGTCACTGCTTTGTTAAGCATACATCCCTCTAAGGGGGTATTATGCTTAACGATCGTCGCTACCTTGCTCTACGTGATTAGTGAGTACGTAATGTACAGGATCAGCGAGAAACCTACTTGAATTCCAGCACATCGACCTTATACCAGTTAACCCTGCCTCTTAGGAGGTCCTCAACGGAGCGCGCATCGCCCTCCACTGCTATATAATAGACCTCCCTAAGCACACGGCTTCGTTTACTCTCGAGAACCTTGAATTCCTTTGCAATACTATCCATAATATCCTTCGCTACATTCTCGTCGTAAGTGGTGAAGAATATTGTTGTCTTCACGTAACCTTTTAAACCCATAGCGGTTTCCCTGCTCACAGAGCCTCACCTAAACTATTGTGTTTGGTTTCCCTTTATGTACTTAAATACAGTTATTACAGCTTTGAACTCCTCGGGAAATACCTCGGCTGGGTTACTTGCTTCCCTCAACCTGCTAAAGTTCTCCATAACCCAGTCGCAGAGTAGCGACACACTTACCTCACCCGTGTTGGGATTCAACAACAATGGAAACATGCGGCACGGTAACGGCCTGTGGTCGTAAATACTACAACCCCTTTTCTTCACGTCATAGAAGGGACAGAACCCCTCTATTACCCACTGGTAGAGTCCTTCCTTCATCTTGCGGAACTTCAAGTTAATCCCTCTTCGTGCCGCTATCTCCTTTAACCGACGATAATCGCTCTCGGTAAGTATGGGATAGTCAGGAGGTCCGGCGAAGAAACAGCAGTGAATGCATCTGTAGCAAGTAAATTTCATTCCGCTCACACTTCGGCACATATTAACTTAACCTTAATAACGCTACCATCCTCTAAACCTAACTCCTTCCTTAGGTTCTTCTCAGCCACCACCTCCAGCACGTTCTCTGGGTGCTTAGTTAGGAAGGGTCTTATCACTAAGACGTGAATATTGGACTCGATAATATTTCCGAACCAGTAGTAGAACCCGCCGTACTCATGACCGTTCATGACGACACTCTTTATCTGTAGGGGTGGGCATTCGCTGAGGAGTTCCTCGTAACTCTCTTGAATGCGTATGTTGAGAGTTCCCGGATAGGGCGTGTCGTCTAGGAGCTCTGTGAGAAGGATGTTGTATACGGGCATGGTCACGTACTTAGCTCCCTCACCAAGGCCTGACACTACCTTGCCCTCAACGATTCTTGACAAGTTTCCTCCTCACCTCCTTGGTCACTTTGTCGGCGACGTACGTCGGTTCAGGTAGTGAGTGTCCCTTAAAAAGTATCTTGCTAAGCCTTTCAATTTCCTCTAACCCGACCTTATGGCCTATACTTAAGTATATTGTTTTGTTCTTCCTCGGCCTAACAACTACTGCCCCGGGTCTTCCATTAATAAATAAGTACTCCTTTCCATTAACCTCCCTCACCTCCCCAGTAAGCACTTTCTTCGCAGCCCCTATGCTGGGCGTGTCCAGCACGACGCCTATGTGTGAGGCAATGCCTAGGCCCCTAGGGTGAGTGACGCCATGTCCGTCTACCACTATGAGGTCTGCTTGGACACCGAGCTTCTCGTAAGCCTTAAACATTAACGGTGCCTCCCTAAAGGCAAGAAGCCCCGGCACGTAAGGTATTGGCACTTCACCAATCACTACTGAGTAACGAATAAGCCTTAAGTCAGGCATGCGTGTGAGCGCAGCAACCGCGACGCCCTTATTACCCACATACGCTAGGTCTAAGCCGACGACGAACTCAAGCTTATCTATCTTGCCTTCCCAAGATACCTTCTCTGCAAGAAGCCTTTGGAGTTTGAAGGCTTTCCTAGCGCTGAACATGGGTTTCAGCTTCTTACACTTCAGATTACAACTTACCTTAAGGTGACGCTCTCGCTCCAAGACTTGCCCGGCGTAATCACCACTACATCAATGCCGTCACCGGAAGTAGCATCTCGACTGATCGCGGCTTTAACGGCATTTAGGGCGAGCTCCTTTGCTTCTTCAGGGCTCAGATCCTTGCGGTACTTGCTCTCGATAATGCCTATGGCTATGGGGGCCCCAGTACCTATTGCGGCGTAATCGTCCTCGATGACGGAACCCAGCGAATCCATTACGTATAGGTGAGGTCCTTCCTCGTCTATGCCGCCGAAAATTACTTCGGAAAGAAAAGGCATGAACTTATATTGGTACATGATTACCGAGAATAGCCTAACGGCGGACCTCACACTCATTTTACGGGAATTCTCTATTTCGTAGTCATGGATCTGGAGATCCATTATTCGCTTGAGTGTTTGAATGTCGGCAAAAAGCCCGGCGAATGCCACACCGTACCTGTCTTTTATGAGGAATACCTTGCGTCCCGCCTTACTCATTACGAAGCCACCATACGATACCCGGCGTTCAGCGGCTAGAACCACGGAGTTATTAGTTCTTATGCCCACGGCTGTTGCGCCTGTTCCTAACCTCTCGTAAGACACGTCCCGCACCTACTATCAATGAGGTGTGTCGAATTTTAAGGTTAAGGTTTACTTCTGCCGACGTCGTTTAGATTCCTAGAGGTTCAGGGGGTGAAGGATAACACCATAGCCGGCATGCTGAGTAAGATAATATGGGTGGACAAGGCTAACTTACGCAGGTACTCAGTAATTGTTATTGATAGGCTACGGCCCGGGGGTTTACGCGAGGTACGGCTCTCGGAGAGTGTTAAGGTGCTTAAGGACAGGCTAATAATCGGTGAAACTACAATACCTATCCATAGGATCGTGGAGATAAGAAAGGATGGTGAGCCGATATGGGTGAGGAAGTCTGCATCAGCAAGGAAGTAAAGGGCGCTTCACCAGTTCCTTACGCAGACGTGCGTCGACGTGTTCTCGAGATATTCCGTAAGCCGGTCCCCCTAGCGAAAGGTGTCAAGAAGAAAGGCATGGTTAAGCACCTGATTAAGGTTGACAGGGTATATGGTTACGTGGACTCAGCGGTCTTCGCTAAAGTAGAGAAATTGCCGAAGCCAGAGGAACTAAACGCGTTCTACGCGGAAATACTGAAGCTCGCCGGCATAGCGGATTACGCTGACATTCTCAGGAAGTTCAGAGGGTACCGCAGAGTACTCAGGAAACTATGGAGGGAATACAGGCTCAAAATAAAGTCAACCGTGTCTGCTAGGGAAGCAAATGATGTCGCTAGGGAATTTGTCGGTCGAACACTGTCCCTTGTGAGGAGGATAAGGAAAGACATAGACCTGCTCAGAGCGGCGGTGGCTGAACTCCGTAAGCTGCCATGCTTCAACTTCAACGAACCAATAATCGTTGTTGCGGGAATGCCTCAGGTAGGTAAGTCAACCTTCGTACGCAGAGTCTCCACAGCCGAGCCCGAGGTTTCTCCCTTCCCATTCACAACGAAGGATGTGATACTGGGTCACGTGTTCTTAGATCACGTGAGGATTCAGATAATAGACACGCCCGGAATTCTTGACCGGCCCCTTGACGAGCTAAACGAGATAGAGCGTAAGGCCGTGAGCGCGGTGAGGTTTCTTGGGGACGTACTGTTATTCCTCGTAGATCCCAGACCGTCAAGCTACTACTCATTGAAGGAGCAGATAGGACTGCTACGCATGGTGAGAAGCATCTTCAGAGGCAAGGGCATGATAGTAGCTGTAAACAAGATAGATGAGGTTGATGATAGCAGGCTAGAGTACGTTGTGAAGGAAATAAGGAAGGTATTTGACGGCGAGGTATACCTAATCAGTGCGCTTCAGGGTACGGGAGTCGACGCCGTTCTACGGAGGCTGCTTGAGCTTGCGGCAAGTAAGTACCTTACGACTTAATTAGTTCCTTGAATCTAAGCGCGTCATCACGCATGTAGACGTTGTTAAACAGCACGAAGACCTTCTTAGAGCCTACGTTGAGCACTTTCTCCTTCAGCTTCATAAGGTCGTCGTCAGTATATCTGTACCTATAGTTCACCTCGGCGCTCCCTATCCCATGTAGCCTAAAGTACGTTGCGTCCTTCTCAACTACTGGAGCCCATCTGAACGGGTCAACAACATGTACCAGCCAATCGTATCTCAAGATAATGTCCTTAAGCTCCGCCTCATGCTCCCTCCAATCCCCCCTGACTTCGAGCCCAACCAAGTAATTCCTCGGCTTAATGGTTGAGAAGAACTCCGTCATATTCCTCAGGTTCTCCTCCGTGAATCTGAAGGATGGGGGTAGCTGAATAACTATGAACTCAGCTTGAAGGGTGTTGGCCGCCTTATCTATCACTTCCCACGCCTCGAAGTTCTCCTTGGTTGGCCTGAGGTACCCGTACTTGTCCCACTTATCTTTGGGTGGTACCACCTTAGCTCGTCTCCAGGTCCTCATATTGGGTGGGTGTGTTATTGCTTGCCAGGCTTTCATGGTGAACTTGAAGTTAGGTGGTGCTTCGTCCCGTAACTTACTTAGTTTAGCCTCGTCGGGAGGGTTATAGAACGTGTCCTGAAGCTCCACAACATCGAATAACGTGTAATACTTGCGGCGCCCAACGGCGAAGCCGCAGCACCCCACAAAAACGTTCTGTGGGGGCATTCACATCGCCTTTCTAATAACTGGTTTCAAACTAATTATCTTAAGGCCCTTCTCACTAACCTTGCTCTTGAGTAGCTCCGCCGCCTTCAGGTCGAGAACTAATGTTGTTACTTGGCACCTATACATATCGCCTTCCTCCCTGTAGCACCTTAAAAGCCGCACTTCCCCGCCGCTCTCAACGATGGCGGCCGTCAGTTGCTGGACGTCCTCAGCCTTATTTAGGAGCACCTCAAAGTCAACAGCAAGTTCTCCAGGTGTTGATGCTGGCCGCAGGATAATCACGCCCTCGTCCCTGTTTACCTCAAGTTCCACGTACGACTCAGGCTCTATGCCAACAGCTTCCCTTAAATAGAGGGGTATAGTCACCCTCCCCTTACTATCCACTTTAACAAGGGCCCTCAACGACATGTGTCAAGATTCCCCCAACGATATGGGTGGGAAATGAAGTAAAGAAGGTTCCTCAAGATAGTACAAAACGATTTTACCCTTCAGACGCCAGTGATGCTTGATGATGAGCGGAACACGGCGTGATGGGTGATCGACCCCGCATTTCTGAAACTAACTGTCCACGCTTGAACCCTTAATGTCCTTAGCTACCTTCACTAAATCGTCAATGAAAGTATCGATTATTTCCTTCGTTACGTGAGGCATTATGGTGACCTTAACCCCACCGAGGCTCGGGCATGAGTACACGTACCACCCCATCTTACGCAGCTTCCAAAGAAGCTCTATGCCAGGCAACTCGTCATGCCGTATGCACATGAGGGGGAGTTCAGGCTTAGTCGGGTTAAAGCCTTCACTAAGGAGGCGCTCGTACGCGTAATTAGCTATCCTCACACATTCCCCGTAGGTTCTCTCAAAGCCCTCACGACCAAGGTACTTTATTGAAGCCCAAAGCGACGCAACTGACGCAGCTGTCCTAGTCCACAGCAAGCTTAACTGCTTCTCAGACCCCATGTACTCGCTCTCGAAGACCACATTATCATATAGGTTCTCCCTTCCAAATAACAGCATGCCAGAGGGTATGGGGGTCAACCCAGCCTTATGCCCATCCAAACTCAGCGCGACGACACCGTCGATGCGGAAGTCAAAGTCAGGTAACTTCCTTAAGCCAGTAATGAAGGGGGCTATCAAGCCGCCGAACGCAGCATCAACGAATATCGGGGCATCCGGTACTAAGTCATGAACGACCCTCACATCATCTATGACCCCGGTTTCAGTATTGCCTGCAGTGAGAAGGACTGCCGAATTACCTCCCGCTTCGCGAGCGACTGCGCGAACACTCTCAGGCACTACCCTAAGTTCCTCATCCACATCAGCGACGAATATGCGCATCCGCAATACCCTACACGCTTTGAAAACAGACGCGTGTGCGGAGCGCGGCACAACTACGCTCTCATAACCCGCCTCCCGCAACGCGTAGAGAGCCGTTAAGTTAGACTCACTACCACCGTACGTTGGTATGCCCTGAGCTTCAGGGTTTCCGAGAAGGTCTCCTAGCATAGCGACTGTTTCGTAAAGAAGGTCAGCTGACACCCTAAACCAGTGGAGGTCGTTCAGGTTCCTTCTGAGGAAAATCATGTGTGCCTTCAACGACACGGGCAGAGGCGCGGACATCATAGGACCTAAAGAGCGTTGATCCCCTAACTCGGGCTCGCGCTCACTTAACTCATCTAGGAGCTCAAACACCTTCTCTCCCAACCCTCTTGCAGGGAACTTACGTGTCTCAGTATGCCTTGACAATCATCCTCCCGCGGTATTAGGTTCGCGTGCGTTAAATGCTTAAATGACGCCAGCACTAGTAGGTTAGGTGGCGTTGAGTTGGTTGACGAGAATAGTGGTAAGGGAACGCAGGTTCCAAGCAATATTACCGATATGGCTTCTTACATCGATTATTTAAAAGGCGTCGCGAGGAAGTGGCTTGAGGTTTGGGAGAAGGAGAGGGTTTACGAGGCCGATCCAGACCCGAGCAGGAAGAAGTACTTCATAACGGCTGCATTCATGTACCCTAACGGACCAGCGCATATAGGTCATGCTAGGACCTACGTAATACCTGACGTCATCGCCAGGTTTAAGAGGGCTCTGGGGTACGACGTGTTGTTCCCAATGGGCTTCCACTACACGGGCACACCGATACTCTCAACAGCAAGTAAGGTGGCGTCAGGCGATGAGGACTTCATAAGGAGCATGGCTGCGGCCTTCGGAATACCTGAGGAGGAGTTCCGCAGGTTAACGGAACCGCTGAAGCTAGCCAGGTACTTCCACAGTATATCGAAGGACGCTATGAGGTTCTACGGACTGTCAATAGATTGGAGACGTGAATTCACTACCGTGGATCCTGAATTCAAGGCTTTCATTCGGTGGCAGTTCAGTAAGTTAAAGGAGAAGGGATACCTAGTTAAGGGATCACACCCCGTCGGGTGGTGCCCTAGGGACGAGATGCCTGTTGGGATGCATGACACTAAGGACGACGTAGAACCGGAGATCGGGGAAGTCACCCTCATAAAGTTCGCGGATAATTCAGGGAAGTTCTACCCCACCGCCACGCTAAGACCGGAAACGGTTCTTGGGGTAACGAACGTCTGGGTTAACCCTAATGTAGAGTACTGCGTCTGCGACGTCAACGTAGGTGGGAGGACTGAGAAATGGCTCCTTGCGTGTAAGGCGGCTTGGCGCCTATCCTTCCAGTTAGACCTTAAGGTAGTTAAGAGGGTTCCCGGGAGGGAACTGGTGGGCAGGAAGGTCACTAACCCCTTAACGGGGCGTGAGGTCGAGATACTGCCTGCGACGTTCGTGTCTGAGGGCTTCGGAACGGGCGTAGTAATGAGTGTGCCAGCCCACGCACCCTACGACTACGCGGCCCTCAGGGACTACGTGACCGAGTTCCGAGAGGGGGAGTGGGGTGACCTAACACCCATTCCGCTAATAGTTATTGAAGGTTACAGTAACATCCCTGCGAGGGATGCGGTAGAGCGCAGGGGCATAAAGTCTCAGGAGGATACCGAGAAGCTTGAGGATGCCACGAAGGAAATATACAGGGCAGAACACAGCAAGGGTGTTATGAGGGAGGGCTTAGAGGAACTAGTGGTCAAGGAGGTAATCCCTGGCGCAAAACGATTCATCGCCGAGTCAATTAACGGTGTGTCAGTACAGGACGCTAGGGAGAGGATAAAGGAGTACTTGATGAGGAACGGCTACGCGTACATCGCGTACGAATTAATGAATGCTCCAGTGTACTGTAGATGTGGTGCTGAGATCGTTGTTAAGTTACTGAGGGATCAGTGGTTCCTAGATTACGGTAACCCTGAATGGAAGGAGCTGGCAAGGAAGCTACTAGCTAGGATGAGGATAATACCTGAGGCAAGACGTAGTGAGTTCATAGCAACCATAGAATGGCTTAAGGCGAGGGCATGCGCCAGGAGCCGCGGGTTAGGCACGGAGTTGCCGTGGGATAAAGGATGGATAATAGAGTCCTTAAGTGACTCAACGATCTACATGGCGTTCTACACAGTCATACATAAAATAAGGAAATATGGGATAAGCGACGCTAAGCTAACACCGGAGTTCTGGGACTACGTAATGCTAGGTGAAGGAGACATTAAGGAAGTGTCCACCAAGACAGGCGTTAGCGAGGACGTGCTCAAGGAGCTAAGAGAGGAGTTCGACTATTGGTACCCCTTAGATTCCCGGAACAGTGGCAAGGACCTAATACCCAGCCACCTAACGTTCTTCATATTCAACCACGCAGCCATATACCCGCCGGAAAAATGGCCTAAGCAAATAGTGGCCAACGGTTGGGTCCTCGTTAAAGGAGAGAAGATGTCGAAGTCGAAAGGTAACGTAATGGTTCTACATGGTCTCGTGAACACGTTCTCACCAGATATAGTTAGGTTAGCAATGACGTTAGGTGCTGAAGTTGAGGCAGACATGAACTTCACCATAGAGCTGGTGGACAATGTCGGAGGCAGGCTCAGGAAGGTGGAGGCCATGATTAGGGATCTGTACGGCAAGTGCGATGCGGAGAGTGAAGGCATAGCTGAGAAGTGGATAATGTCTCGCTTCGCGATGCATGTAAGGAGGGCGATTAGTGAGTTAGAGAACGTCCGCGTAAGGGCGGCCGGGATCCGGATATTCTACCTAATACCTCAGGACGTTGAGGAGTACCTCAAGATGGTTGATAGGCCTTCAAAGATCCTCAAGAAAATTATTGAGGAGTGGATAAAGCTGATATCGATCTACACTCCCTTCATAGCTGAGGAACTGTGGCACGCCATCGGTAAGAACACGCTGGTTGTGAGAGAGCGCTGGCTTTCGGAAGACGAGTTAAGGAAGATGACGCATGAAGATGCACTACTGAAGGTTGAGTACGTTAGGAGGCTCATCCAAGACGTCAAGGAGGTACTGAAGGTCATCGGTAAGGGTGAGGGTATAGTAGTTTACGTGGTGCCCAAGGAATCATACACGCACCTCCTCAGAGTGGCTGAAATTATAAACGCGGGAGGCAAGATCGGGGACGTAATGCAGTATGTTGCCAAGGAGATGGGTGTGAAGGGGAAGGAGGTTCCAAGGGTAGGTAAGACGTTGCTGGAGCTCGCAGTGTCAATGGATCCTGAAGTAATGGACATGCTTAAGAAGGTGGGCGGTATCGATGAGGCGAAGGCTATTGACGAGTTAAGACATTACGTAGAGCGTGAAACCGGAGTGAAGGTTGTGGGGGTCTACCAGGCCGACGATCCCGAAGCCCCTGATATGGGTGGGAAGAAGAAACAGGCTCTCCCATGGAAGCCCGGAATCTATGTAACTGGTGCTGTATAACTATTCTCGGGCTATGATGTCTACGACGGGCGGACTGAACGTGATGAACCACTGTAGCGCTGAGCCCTCACTTTTGCTTCAGAATCGAACGATCACGTACGTATTTCGCAAGCTTATACCACAGGAAGAGCCAGACAGCATTGATTAGCAGGTACGCAACGACACTGACGACTTGACGCAGGACAGGCGTGCCTGTGTCAAGTATGCGCAAACTCATAATCAGAAAAGGTTGTACTGCAATCCATACGATGCCGTAGAGCACTAGCATTAAGGGTATCTCAATCGCCCGCAGTATCCGCGTGATACCCGCCATACCTAAGCCCTAAATAAGGTTACAGTAAACCTAATTTAAGTGGAGGACTCAGCAATAGAGCATCGCGTGATGAGTACCTCCGGTACTGACTGTGCGGTTGATGAGAAGGCATTTGCCTGATAATCATCGTGACAATTAAAGTAGGCTAAGGTTGAGAGTGAAGTCACCGCGTGGGTTTGTCATCATTACTCAGCGCTTATAGACCTAGATCATCCCTCATTAATGCGGTTCCTTGCAAAGTAAAAACCATTCCTTCCTGGGCCTCCATGGTGAGTAGTGATGCTTGTGGCGGGCCCGCCGGGATTTGAACCCGGGACTTCCGCCGGGGCCGGTTTGGAGCCCTGCCGCACCCGTCTACGGGTTAAAAGCCCGCCGCTCTACCTGGCTGAGCTACGGGCCCACCAACATCTTTATTATATCACAAACTTAAACTTATCGAGTGAGGCGTTGATTCACGCGTTAAAGCTTATAATTAGAGTTCCAGATTTCCTAGTTAGCTGGGAGTAGCGGGTTGATAATTCATGTCCGGAAAAAAGAGGATCAAAATCATGGATCACGAACTCGTCCCGAAACACGAGGTAGTGCCAAAAGAGGAAGCCATTAAAATACTTAAGGAATTAGGTGTGACACCCCAGCAGCTCCCATTACTGAGAGCTTCAGACCCTGTGGCTAGGGAGATCGGGGCCAAGCCAGGTGACGTCGTTAGGATAGTAAGGAAATCACCTACTGCTGGTAAGATAGTCGTTTACAGGTTCGTGATCGCGGGGTGATGGGAGGGTGGCACAGGAAGCAAGTACGAAAGGTGAGGAAAACGTCCTTACACCCGAAGATCGTTGGGCGCTGATGCAGGCTTTCCTGCAGGAGAAAGGATTAGTCAGGCAACATCTCGACTCCTTTAACGCGTTCGTGACCTCGTGGATCAAACGAATAGTGAAGGAATTTGGTAGAATAGAAACGAACCAGGCTGGCGTGTACATAGAGATCCAAGACATAAAAATAGGTGAGCCTCAATTCCGCGAGGTCGAAGGGAATGTCGAGCGCCTAACGCCAATGATTGCGAGGATAAGGAACCTAACCTACGCGGCCCCAATGTGGTTAACCGTGGTTCTCTATGAAAACGGAATCGAAGTTGCTAGGCAGGAGATACCCCTCGGTAACCTGCCCGTCATGGTTAGATCCGTTCTTGACCCCACTTCAAGGATGAGCAAGGAGGAGTTAATACGCATAGGGGAGGACTGGAGGGACCCTGGAGGTTATTTCATAGTTAATGGTTCCGAGAAGGTAATAGTCACCCAGGAGGATCTAGCCCACAATAGGGTGTTCGTGGACGTCTCTAAGGAGGGCTCGAACATCACGCACTCAGCTAAGGTAATCTCAGCATCGGCAGGGTATAGGGTGCCGATAATCCTAGACAGACATAAGGACGGCGTATTAATGATTAACTTCCCGCCAATACCCACTAAAGTGCCGTTCGTCGTCATGATGCGTGCGTTAGGGTTGGAGAAGGATAGGGACATAGCCTTAGCTGTCTCAACAGACCCCGAAATACAGAGCGAGTTAATACCTTCACTATACCATGCTAGAGAAATAAAAACCCAAGAGGACGCACTGGACTTCATAGGTTCTAGGGTGGCGTTAGGTCAGGCGAGGGAAGCAAGGATTGAAAGGGCATTGCAGATACTGGATAATTACTTCCTACCACACCTAGGGACAACGCCCGAGGCTAGGTTAGCTAAGGCCCTCTACCTAGGGCAGATGGCGTGCAAGCTCCTAGAACTCGCGCTAGGGCGTAGGGAACCCGACGATAAGGATCACTACGCTAACAGGAGGCTGAGGCTGGCGGGCGACCTAATGGCGCAGCTCTTCAGGGTTGCGCTCAAGCAATTCATAAAGGACTTCAGGTACCAGATCGAGAAACACAGGCTTAAAGGAAGGAGACTCAACTTAAGAGCCCTAGCAAGGCCCGACCTAGTTACGGACAGGATAAAGCACGCGCTAGCCACAGGCAACTGGGTAGGCGGAAGAACGGGTGTGAGCCAGATAATCGACAGGATGAACTGGGTCTCAATGCACAGCCACTTAAGGCGCACCGTAGCCCCCCTAAGCAGGGGGCAACCTCACTTCGAGGCACGTGACCTCCACCCAACGCAGTGGGGCAGGATCTGCCCGTTCGAAACGCCTGAAGGGCCGAACTGTGGCTTAGTCAAGAACCTAGCGCTAAGCGCCTACATATCCGTAGGCACTGATGAGAGGGCGGTTTTCGCCGTCCTAAAGGAGCTAGGCGTCGTCCCGGCAGTCGAGGTGTATGAGCGGTTAAGGAACGGTGACGTCAACCTCTTAACGAACTTATCACGTTACGCTAAGGTCTTCCTCAACGGAACCCTAGTCGGGTACTACCTGAAGGAGGACGCGTCGGATCTTGTCAAGAAAGTGCGCGAGTTAAGGAGGTCAGGAAGGCTACATCACGAGGTCAACATATCGTACCTCAAGACCGAGTACCTGAACGAGGTTTACGTCAACTGTGATCCCGGCCGTGTTAGGAGGCCCTTACTAATAGTGGAGAACGGTAAGCCGAAAATAACTAAGGAGATCATAGAGAAGCTTAAGAGCGGCGAGTTAAGGTTCTCCGACCTGGTAAGGTTGGGTGTCGTAGAATACCTTGATGCAGAAGAGGAAGAGGACACGTACATAGCGATAGATCCAGAAGATCTAACCCCAGAGCACACACACCTAGAGATATGGCCGCCAGCCATAGTAGGGATAGCGGCCGCAACAATACCTTACGCCGAACACAACCAATCACCCAGAAATGCGTACCAGTCAGCCATGGCTAAGCAGGCAGTGGGTCTCTATGCCGCTAACTTCCACTTAAGGTTCGACAGCCGTGGTCACTTCCTACACTACCCGCAGAGACCACTGGTTCAGACGAAGTTCCTGGACGTTACCGGATACAATGACAGGCCTTCAGGACAGAACTTCGTTGTGGCAGTGCTTTCGTTCACCGGCTACAACATGGAGGACGCGCTAATAATGAACAAGTCCTCCGTAGAGCGCGGGCTAGCCCGCTCAACGTTCTTCCGCGAATACAGTACTGAGGAGTTAAGGTACGCTGGCGGGCAGAGGGACAGGATAGAGATACCTGACCCCAGTGTCAGGGGGTACAAGGGTAGGGACAACTACCTCCTCCTCGACAGTGACGGCATAATAAGCCCAGAGATCGAGGTGAACGCGGGCAACGTCTTAGTAGGTAAGACATCCCCGCCCAGGTTCCTCGAGGAGTACAAGGAATTCGGCTTAACTGGCGTCTCGAGGAGGGACACCTCGGTAACGCTAAGGCACGGCGACAAGGGCGTGGTGGACAGCGTCGTCATAACGGTCAGCGGTGAGGGTAACAGGTTAGTTAGGATAAAGGTGAGGGACTTAAGGATACCTGAGATAGGCGATAAATTCGCGTCAAGGCACGGGCAAAAGGGTGTGATAGGTCTCCTAGTGCCTCAGTACGACATGCCCTACACGCCTGACGGGATAACGCCTGACCTCATAATAAACCCGCACGCGCTACCCTCACGAATGACCGTGGGTCAGCTTATAGAGACCATAGCTGGTAAGGTCGCGGCCCTTGCTGGGAGGAATGTTGACGGGACCCCATTCTACGGTGAGAAGGTTGAGAATCTGCAGAAAGAGCTACTGCTTCTCGGCTACCCCGCGGACGGCACAGAACCAATGTACGACGGCAGGACAGGCGAACTCATAATGACCCCGGTCTTCATAGGCATAGTGTACTACCAGAGACTCCACCACATGGTGACGGACAAGATACACGCGAGGGCCAGAGGTCCTGTGCAGTTACTCACCAGGCAGCCGACTGAGGGCAGGGCGAGGGAAGGTGGCCTAAGGTTCGGTGAGATGGAGAGGGACTGCATCATCGGTCACGGAGCCCCAATACTCCTTAGAGAAAGGCTTCTCGAGAACTCCGACAAGACCGTGATATACGTGTGTGAGGAGTGCGGCATGATAGGGTGGTACGACAGGCGCCGCGGTAAGCTAGTGTGCCCGATACACGGTGATAAAGGCAAGCTGTACCCCGTAACGGTTTCGTACGCCTTCAAGCTACTCCTGCAGGAGATGATGAGCATGCTCATCTACCCCAAGCTAATACTCAAGGACAGGTTTGGAGGTGAGTAGCGATGGTGAAGGAAGAGAAGGTCATAGGAGCCATTAAGTTCGGGATACTATCCCCAGACCTCATAAGGAAGATGTCGGCAACAGCCATAGTCACGTCAGAAGTTTACGATGAGAACGGCTTACCTGTGGAAGGGGGTGTCATGGACCCGAGGCTAGGCGTTATAGAGCCGGGACAGAGGTGCGCCACCTGCGGCAACACCCTAGCAAGGTGTCCAGGGCATTTCGGCCACCTTGAACTCGCGAGGCCAGTAATACACATAGGCTTCGTTAAGCACATATACGACCTCTTGAGAGCCACGTGCAGGAAATGCGGGCACTTAAAGATACCGAAGGACGAGATAGACAAGTACCTGAACCTATACGAGAGACTAAAGGACAAATGGCCGCAACTAGCCCGTAGCCTCTCGGAGTTCGTCAAGCGCAAAGCAATAAAGAACATGGAGTGCCCTCACTGCCACGCCAAGCAATACAAGATCAGGTTAGAGAAGCCCACAACATTCATCGAGGAAGGACCGCTAGGCAGGCTCTGGCCAAACAAGATCTTCAACTGGCTCGACCAGATCCCCAGCGACCACCTACGCCTCCTCGGATATGACCCCAACTTCTCTCATCCCAAATGGATGATCATCCGCGTCCTCCCTGTCCCACCGATCTGCGTGAGACCCTCAATACTTCTCGAGACCGGTATCAGGTCTGAGGACGACCTCACGCACAAGCTAGTGGATATCGTCAGGACTAACGAGAAGCTGAGGGAAAGCATAGCGTCCGGCGCGCCTGAAGTCATAGTCGAGGATCTATGGGAGCTCCTCCAGTATCACATAACCACGTACATAGATAACGAAGTACCTGGCGTGCCACCCGCGAGAAGGCGTTCCGGGATGCCGCTAAGAACCCTAGCGCAGAGGCTGAAAGGAAAGGAAGGCAGGTTTAGGGGGAACCTATCAGGCAAGAGAGTAGACTTCTCCGCCAGAACAGTGATCAGCCCGGATCCATACATAAGCATAAATGAGGTAGGGGTCCCCATAGAGATCGCAAAAACCGTAACAGTCCCCGTCAGAGTGACGCCATGGAATATCGACGAAATAAGGAAGTACGTCCTCAACGGCCCTAACAAGTACCCTGGCGCGAACTACGTCATAGACCCTACTGGGAGAAGGATAGACTTAAGGTTCATCAGGGACCTAAAGGCAGTTGCCGAAAGCCTCAAGCCCGGTTACGTGGTTGAGAGGCACCTAATTGACGGGGACATAGTACTGTTCAATAGGCAGCCATCACTTCACAGGATGTCCATAATGGGGCACATAGTTAGGGTGTTACCCGGCAGGACATTCAGACTCCACCTAGCTGTGTGCCCGCCATACAACGCGGACTTCGACGGGGATGAGATGAACCTCCACGTACCTCAGAACATTGAGGCTAGGGCGGAGGCTAAGACGTTACTTCTGGTGCAGGAGCATATCCTAAGTCCCAGGTATGGAGGCCCGATAATAGGTGGTATCCAGGACTACATCAGCGGCGCTTACCTGCTCTCATCCAAGGTGACGTTGCTAACGCAGGATCAGGTCTCAGACTTGCTAGCAAGCATTAGCTACGATGGTGAGATACCTGAACCCGCCGTGCTCTCCCCGAAGCGGGTGTGGACCGGTAAGCAAATAATAAGCCTGCTCCTACCGGAGAACTTCAACTTCTCGAAGGAAGCCAAGATCTCGAGCGGAGTCCTCAAATGCACGGACGAGGAGTGCTTCTGGGACTCATACTTAGTTGTCAAGAAGGGCAAGCTCCTCCTAGGAGTCCTCGACAAGGCAGCGATAGGTGCGCAGCAGCCCGAATCGATGCTCCACTTCCTCGTCAGGGAATACGGGAACACGTTTGGCAAGGAGTTCATGGACAGGGCGTTCAAGCTCTTCCTGAGGTTTATTGAGATGCGAGGCTTCACGATGGCGCTCGCCGACATAATGATACCTGAGCAGGCATACGAGGAGATCAAGGAGGTCGTTGAGGAGGCCAAGAAGGAGATTGAGGAACTAATAAGGATGTACCGGGAAGGGAAGCTCGAATCCATGCCTGGAAGGACGCTCGAAGAGACCCTAGAGATCAAGATCCTCGATGTACTCTCGAAAGCAAGAGATAAGGCGGGTGAGAGGGCCGTTAAGTACCTAGACCCGTTCAACAACGTCTTCATAATGGCCAAGACAGGTGCTAGGGGAAGCGCGTTAAACATAACGCAGATGACAGCGATGCTTGGCCAGCAGTCAGTACGTGGGCAGAGAATCTCCAGAGGCTACAGAGGGAGGACACTACCGCACTTCAAGCGCGGCGACATAGGCCCGGAGGCAAGGGGCTTCGTAGCGAGTTCCTTCGTCAAGGGCCTAAGCCCCATAGAGATGTTCTTCCACGCGGCTGGAGGTAGGGAAGGCCTAGTGGACACCGCCGTCAGAACGTCGCAGAGCGGCTACATGCAGCGCCGCCTCATAAACTCACTCATAGACCTGGTCGTCGAGTACGACGGAACCGTGAGGAGTGCGTATGGCGAGCTAGTGCAGTTCAAGTACGGTGAGGATGGTGTTGACCCGAAGAACACGTCCTTCGGTAAGGCAGTAAACGTGGAGAGAATAATCGAGAAGCACGTGGGGTGGAAGAAGTGACGGGTAAGAAAACAGGCAAGAGGAAAAAGAAGGCTGAGTCCGAAGCAAAGCGAGCTAAGGCAGAGGAAATACTAGAGGAGATAACGCGGCCAGACAAGCTAGTGGAGCGCGTGATGAAGTCAACAAGAAGGAAAATACCGGAGGAACTTAGGGAGGAACTACGTAGGGCTCTCCTAAGGGAGGTTCTAGAATTTGGTGTTGAGGAGGAGGAAGCGCTGAAGGAGAAGCTTGACGAGTTTATTGACAAGGCAAGAAAGATCATCGCTATCTCGGAGGTAGCTAAGGAGGTACTGCCAGAGGGACTTTACCTTGAGTTAGTGACGTCCTTATTCAGGACCAACACTAGGATAGAGCTAGACGATGATGAATTAAGGACGATCCGTGACGACGCGATAAGGACGTACCTAAGATCCATCGTTGACCCGGGAGAACCCGTTGGGACTGTTGCGGCCCAATCAATAGGTGAGCCCGGCACGCAGATGACGCTGAGGACCTTCCACTACGCAGGGGTTAAGGAGTTAAACGTAACCCTGGGTCTTCCTAGGCTGATAGAGTTAGTTGATGCTAGGAAAACTCCCGAGACACCGATGATGGAAATACACCTGGATGAGGAGCATAAGTACGACAGGGAGAAGGCAATAGAGGTTGCCAGAAAGATAGAGATGACCCGCATAGAGAATGTTGTAGACGTAGTTGATATATCCATCGCTACCAAGCAACTGGTGATTAAGCTTGACCCCGTCATGCTCCAGGACAAGGGCCTCACGAGAGACGACATAATACGAGTGCTTTCCAAGAGCAAGTCCCTAGCAGGCAAGGTGAATCCGGACCCGGACGATCCGTACACAATCGTGATTGACATGCCTACGAAGGACCCCATAAAAGCACAGAAATTCAGGGACAGGATACTCCGGATGAAGATCAAGGGAATAAAGGACATTAAGAAGGTCATACCGCAGAAGCGTAAGGACCCGGAGACAGGGAAGGAGTACTACGTCTTAATAACTGACGGGACCAACCTAGCGGCCGTAATGAAGGTGGAGGGCGTTGACCCCACCCGCACGAAGTCCAACAGCATCCACGAAATAGAAAATGTCCTCGGGATCGAGGCGGCTAGGGAGGCCCTCGTCAGGGAGATAAAGAACACGCTGGAAGAGCAAGGTCTCGACGTGGACATACGCCACATAATGTTGCTAGCGGACATGATGACTAGGACGGGAGTCGTTAGGCAGATAGGTAGGCACGGAGTTGCTGGTGAGAAACCCAGCGTCCTAGCAAGGGCTGCCTTCGAGGTCACGGTAAAGCACCTATTCGACGCCAGCGCGCGTAGTGAGGTAGACTTAATTCGCGGCGTGACCGAGAACGTGATTATAGGTCAGCTAGCTCCTGTCGGGACCGCAAAGGTACAGCTTAAAATGGACCCAACTAAAATAAAACCCTTGAGTAAGAGGTAGGGGGAGGTGAGGAAGGATGCCTAGGACGTCCTCGCTGGATAATGAACTGAGGCGTCTCCTAAAGACCGGGAAGGTCGTGATAGGTGCTAAGAGGTCTTTAGACGCGATAAGGTTAGGTAAGGCTAAAGGAGTCGTTTTAGCGACTAAGCTGCCGAAGTACATAGAGGATGACGTCCTCTACTACGCCAAGCTCAGCGGCATTAAAGTCATTAGGTTCCCAGGCAGTAGTTATGAATTGGGGACGGCGGTAGGTAAGCCGTTCCCGATAACAACCATAGCGATAATAGACCCGGGCGACTCAAACCTGCTGGAAGAGGGTGAGTGAAGGCTTGCCAGTGAAGTTAACGGCGGAGGAATTAAGATACATCGCGTTGCTAAGCGACATCACGGGAGTATCCGCTAAGGACTGCATAATTGACGACGACACCGGAACCATAGTATTCGTTGTTCCGCCAGGTCAGGCTGGCTTAGCTGTTGGTGCTAAGGGCAGGAACGTGAAGAGGTTATCCAAAATTCTAGGGAGGAGGGTGGAGATAGTTGAATGGGCCGACACGCTGGAGGACTTCGTTAAGAACATATTCCTACCAGCTAGGGTTCTCGGCATAAGGCTGAACAAGATGCCCGACGGGAGGAAGGTGCTGTACGTGCGGGTAGCGCCTGAGGACAGGGGGATAGCGATAGGCAGGGGAGGAAGGAACGTTGCTAAGGCGAAGCTAATACTGAAGAGGTACTACGACATAGACGTTGTTTCGGTTGCATGAAACCCGCGAGTAAACGCTTATAAGGAAATGAAAGGTATCCCCTACTAGGCACGGAGGTGTCGGTATGCCTGGCAAGAAGTCACCCTACGGTCTCTACGCAGCGAGGAAGTTAAGGCAGAAGAGGCTGAAGTTTAGGTGGAGTCAGAAGGAGTTCAGGATAAGGATGCTTAGGCTTAAGGAGAAGCATGACCCGCTCGGCGGTGCCCCAATGGCTAGGGGAATAGTGCTCGAGAAAGTCGGTGTTGAGGCTAGGCAGCCTAACTCAGCCCTCAGAAAGTGTGTTAGGGTGCAGTTAGTGAAGAACGGGAAGGTGGTCACGGCCTTCGTCCCCTACGACGGCGGTGTGACGTTCATCGACGAGCACGACGAGGTAATAATAGCTGGTATAGGCGGTAGCCAAGGCAAGTCCCTCGGTGACCTGCCCGGAGTCAGGTATAAGGTAATAATGGTCAATGGCGTTTCACTGGATGCATTAATTAAAGGCAAGAAGCAGAAGCCTGTGCGCTAAGGCACGCGCTCCATACACCCAACGCTTCTTCAAAGGACAACTTAACCACGCGGTAAAGTCACTTCTGCAGAGCCTGCCACCCAGCTCTAGAACTCGTCCTCGAATTCATCGTAAAACTCATCTTCCTCCTCACTAAAGCTCTCAAGTTCCTGCGAAATCCTGACGATTTCCTCTGTGACGTATATGGGCTTATTGAACAGCATCGCAAGGAATATCGCGTGGCTGGGGATTAACGTGTACTTAACCTTAATTCCGTCGGCATTCAGGTAGAGACTGGCACTGTATGTTGCGTTCTTCTCATTATACCCGTCTATCACCACCATCTCTATGGACTCTCCGAGGCCGCGGAGCTTCGGCGCCATCATTATGAGTAACTCGTAAATACTGTCCCTAAAGTCCTGCGCAGCCTCTATCACCTCCTCCATCGCTTTGAGCCTAGCTATGGCCCTGGCCACCTCTAACGGCACGTAATATAAGACAACGCTGCCTCCGCGCTCCAAGTAGCACGTGAGCGCCCCACTCATGAAGTCGTCTGCTTCAGTAACGAAGGGTTCCACGTCTGTTACCCGCACGAGGTTACCTCCCGCTTCATCAGCCCACATGACGTCGCACACTCCGATCAGAATCCAGTAGCCTCTCTGTGCTTCGTGTCACACTTAAAATCTTTTAAAGCTCTGCAGAGGAATTGCCTAGGGTTGAGTGGTAACCATGAGTGCGGGTGAGTACACAACAAGAACCATTGAGATAAAGCTCTTCGGTAAATGGAATTTCGAGGGCGTAGTGGTTAGGGATCCGAGCCTCAAGAAGTACATATCGTTGAGGCCCGTGTACCTACCCCATACCGGAGGCAGGCACGAGCACAGAAGGTTCGGGAAGGCTGAAGTACCCATCGTCGAGCGCTTGATAAATAATCTCATGAGGCATGGGAGGAACGCCGGTAAGAAGCACTTAGCTTACAACATAGTGAAGCGTGCCTTCGAAATAATCCACATTAAGACGGGGGAGAACCCTATACAGGTGCTGGTTAGGGCGATAGAGAATGCTGCCCCTAGGGAGGAAACAACGAGGATAATGTACGGCGGCATAATTTACCACGTCGCCGTGGACGTGGCCCCCTTAAGGCGTGTTGACCTAGCTCTCAGGCACATCACTGAGGGTGCTAGGAACGCGGCTTTTAGATCCCCGAAGAGCATTGCTGAGTGTTTGGCTGACGAGATCATAAACGCCGCTAACAACGATCCGAGGAGCTACGCTGTCGCGAGGAAGGAGGAGATAGAGAGGATAGCCCTAAGCTCGAGGTAAGGCTGTTTTCAACTCTCATTAAAAAACTTTTATAAGGTACTCACCATAACTACTTGATGCCGTGTAGGGGTGATGCGTAATGAGCAAGCCAAAGAAGGAACACCTAAACCTGGTCGTCATCGGACACGTCGACCACGGTAAGAGCACCCTAGTGGGTCACCTACTGTTAAAGCTAGGTGCGCTAGACCCCAAGATGGTTAAGGAAGTAGAGGAGGAGGCCAAGAAGAGGGGTAAGGAATCAGAGAAGTACGCATGGTTCCTTGACAGGCTCAAGGAAGAGCGTGACAGAGGCGTAACCATCGCACTAACCTTCATGAAGTTCGAGACACCGAAGTACTACTGGACCATTATCGACGCCCCCGGCCACAGGGACTTCATCAAGAACATGATCACTGGAACCAGCCAGGCCGACGTAGCGCTGCTAGTGGTCTCCGCCAAGACTGGCGAGTTTGAGGCCGGCATGAGCAGGGAAGGTCAGACGATGGAGCACATCGTGCTAGCTAGGACCATGGGCATTGACCAGATGATCGTTGCCATAACTAAGATGGACATTACTGACCCGCCGTGGAGCCAGGAGAGGTACAATAAGGTAGTGACGATCCTCAAGAACTTCATGAAGAAGCTCGGCTACAAGGTCGACAAGATACCATTCGTGCCCGTCTCTGGCTGGACCGGCGACAACATCATTGAGAAGTCACCGAACATGCCTTGGTACAAGGGCCCGACCCTAGTTGAGGCCCTTGACTCAGTGACTCCGCCGCCGAAACCCATCGACAAGCCTCTCAGGATCCCGATACAGGAGGTCTACAGCATCTCCGGCGTCGGCACCGTGCCTGTGGGTAGGGTAGAGACCGGTAAGCTAAAGGTCGGTGACAAGGTAGTGTTCATGCCTCCAGGCGTCGTTGGCGAGGTCAGGTCAATCGAGATGCACCACGAGAAGCTCCAGGAGGCAATACCTGGTGACAACATAGGCTTCAACGTCAGAGGCGTTGCTAAGAACCAGATCAGGAGAGGTGACGTGGCGGGACACCTAGACAACCCGCCGACCGTAGTGGATGAGTTCACTGCTAGGGTCTACGTCGTATGGCACCCGACAGCGATTCACGTGGGCTACAGCCCCGTGATCCACGCCCACACAGCCTCAATAGCTTCAAGGATCATCGAGATACCCGGCAAGCTAGACCCGAAGACCGGTAAGATCGCCGAGAAGAACCCGCAGTTCGTAAGGCCCGGTGAGTCAGCGATCATAAAGTTCAAGCCGATAAAGCCGATGGTGCTAGAGAAGTACTCAGAGTTCCCGCAGCTCGGCAGGTTCGCAATGAGGGACATGGGTAAGACCATAGGCATCGGCATCGTAATGGACGTCAAGCCCAGGGCCGTAGAGATCAGGAAGAAGTAAAAGCCTTTTAACTAACCAACCCCACAAACCCTAAGGGTATGCCGCCATGACAAGCAAAGTAAGGATCAGGTTGTGGAGCACCAACGTCCAGCACCTAACTGCCGTAGCGGAGCAGTTAGTAAGCATAGCCAAGAAAGCAGGTGTTGAGGTGAGGGGCCCCGTCCCCCTACCAGTCAAGAGGTTAGTGGTTCCGGTGCTGAGGCTACCGCACGGCGAGGGCACTAAGGTCTACGAGAAGTGGGAGATGAGGATACACAAGCGCCTAATAGACATAGCGGCCGACGAGAAGGTAATGAGGCAAATAATGAGGGTAAGGGTACCGGACGACGTGTACATAGAGTTGGAACTTTTAAGGTAAGAGAACCCCAGATTATTTCCGAGTAAGCAACACGTGATTTCCTTAATGATCCCCATGCTTTAAAACCACCCAACAAACAACTTACTTGGGGCCGGGGTGCCCGAGCGGCCCAAGGGGCCGGCCTGGAGAGCCGGTGGGCTACGCGCCCACGCGGGTTCAAATCCCGCCCCCGGCGCCACTCCCATTGTACAGTCAATGAAATTCCACTTCTGTGTTGTGAAGTAGTTAAGGAGGCTAGTTAGAGTGTGTTGCCATGCATGAAAATACGGTGTTTTCGATAGCTCCTTCTGGGCAATGATTGCGGCTGTAATTGCGGCTCTAGATAAGTTATGAGGTGAGGTCGAAACAATTATCTATGCTAAAGCCTTGAATTCACTGATGATGAGCCCGTAGAGTAGTGAGCGGTGATCGCGGAGTTTTCGGCTGAGGTGCGTGAGCCCGTGTGTTATCATTGGCAACCTACGCCATTTCCGGTGCTATGTTCGCTCGTGGTGTGGTTGTCGAGGATTAACTAAAAAGGAATGCTTCTGTATTCGTAACTAGTGATGTGGAGTGGTTGGGGATGACACGAACGCTGTGCATGGGTGGGAGTGGTTTAGGGATCAGTACGGTTCGGTGATTACTCCAGTATACCTCAGCACAGTTTACAGGTACTTGGACGAGGAGCACGCTGTAGTGAGCGACAGGGGAGCGATCATTAAGTACGGACGGGAGGAGACACCCACGGTGCGGGCGCTGGAGCGGGTAATCGCGTTACTGGAGGGTTATGACGACGCCCTGGCCTTCTCGAGCGGGATGGCATCAATATCTACGTTCATGGTGAGGGTTCTCGAGCCCGGCTACAGACTTATCGTGCCACTAGAAATGTACAGCACCACGCTCCAGTTACTGGAGTCCCTCTCCCGGAAAATGGGATTTGACATCATTAAGGTCTGGCCATCGGCTGACGCGATAATAGATGCTCTAGAAGGTGGTGACGGTGAGGTGAGGACCGTGGTTTTCCTGGAGGTTATGAGTAACCCGACCCTGAAGGTAATAGACTTGGAGAAGGTTTCGAGGGTAGTGCGTGAGTGTGACGACACCTTACTAGTTGTCGATAATACGTTCACCACCCCAATCCTCCTACGGCCTAAAGACTACGGTGCCTCAGTAACGATCCATAGCCTAACGAAGTACCTAGCAGGCCACAACGACGTCGTCGGGGGTGCGTTGGCGGCCTCAAGCAGTATCATCCAGGACCTCTGGGACTGGCGCAGGATGATGGGCACCGTGATGCAGCCCTTCGAAGCATACCTAACGATACGGGGAATCAAGACGTTGCGGGTAAGGTTTGTTAAGCAATGCGAGAGCGCAAGGGCAGTTGCAGAGTACCTCCTTGATCACCCGAAGGTTGAGGACGTAATGTACCCGGGCCTACCCAGTAACCCCTACCACAGCGTAGCTGACAGAATATTCCGCACTAAGCTCTACGGCGCCGTAGTTAGCTTCGTCCCGCGCGGTGATAGAGCCTCGATCGTTAGGTTCCTTAAGGAACTCAAGGTGATCACGCCATCACCAAGTTTGGGCGGGCCTGAATCACTGATATCCATAGCAAGCGCTTCCGCAGCCAAGTACATACCGCCAGACGTTAGGGAGGAGCTAGGCATTAAGGACACGCTACTAAGGCTCTCTATTGGCCTAGAGGACGTCAATGACTTAATAGAGGATTTAGGCAGGGCGCTCGCGAAAATCTAAGGGTGATTAGGATGAGCGCGGAGAAAGTGACTAACCACGTTTACTTAATAGACACGAAGCCCTTAGGCGTGCCCCAGTTAATAGGGGTTTACCTAGTCGTGGGTGAGGGTAAGGCAGCATTAATCGATGCTGGAGCGATGACGGGACTGAAGAACTTGCTAACGGAACTTAAGCCGTTGCTAAGCAGTAATAACGTTAGGAAGCTCTTCGTAGCACTGACCCACATTCACCTAGACCATGGGGGTGCCGCAGCCTCACTCCTCAAAACCCTAATCAACGAAGGATACGAAGGCGAGATCTTAGTTCACCCCCGCGGCGTCAAACACATCGTCAACCCAACGAAGCTGTGGTCCTCAGCACTAATGGTGCTCGGGGAGGAAAGGGCAAACGCCATGGGTAAGCCGGAACCCATAGACCCTGAGTACGTGCGTAGCGTGGGGGACGGCGAGGTAATCGATTTAGGGGACGTTAAGGTCAAGGCGATATACACGCCGGGCCACGCGCCGCACCATGTGGCATACTTGGTGATCCCCGATTCAGTTGCGGTAACTGGCGACGCGTTAGCTATTCACCACGACGGCAAGCTACACCCCGTCACTCCGCCGCCCTTCCGGGCGGACCTAGCGCTAGCAAGCATCGAGAAAATTAAGGAGGAACACCCCGACGTAGTGGCGGTCTCACACTACGGGGTTCTGCCATGGCGAGGTGAAGAAGCCCTAGAGAAAGCGAAGAGCAAGATACTGCTGTGGTTAAACATAGTGGAGAACGCAGTAAAGAAGGGCTTAACGGAACCCAGCACGGTATTCGAGATAATCCTCAAGGAGGATCCCGAAGTAGCCGAGATAATGGCCGCCCGCGAGAATAACCCAATATTCAGGAACTCAGCTAAGACAGCCCTACGCGGCATACTTGAGTATGTCCTAACAACGCAGAAACACTGATGAACCCCACAAACACACTAGGGAAGGTGAACGCGCTTCTTGACAAACGAAAGAACCTTCAGGAAAGGAGCAGTGCGCCTCACTTACGAACCCCTAAGCAATAACGTCCTCAAGATAAGCGCGTACCGTGAAGGGCGTGAGGAGTCGTTAAGGAAGTTCGAGGAATTGCTGAAGCTAATACCAGCGACTATCGCAACAAGCACTCAGCATGGAGTCAGAGTTTGGGACGTGAGGATCGAGGAAACGGGTCTCAAGATAAGTTGGGAGGGTAAGGCATTAACGGAGCTCAGCATCACGTCTCCAAGTGACGGTGTACTCGTACTCGAGCACCATGTGGGGGACTCACACATTTACGGCTTAGGTGAGAAGTACGGCCCCCTCGACAGGCGAGGGAGGGTGTACAGGCTATGGAACGTTGACCAACCAGTTCATCTTCCGCTAGGGGAGCCGATGTACGCGTCAATCCCCTTCTACCTAGCGCTGAAGCCCGGAAAGTATCTCGGAATATTCGTGAACCATGCGGGGTACGCGGAGATTGACGTAGGTGCTAGCTCCCCGGGTCTCGTGAGAACCTTGATTTACGGTGACGTGTTATTAGCTTACGTAATAGCTGGTAGGAGCCCGTTAGAGGTTATTGAGGCGTACACGTCACTGACCGGGAAGCCCTACCTGCCGCCTAAGTGGGCGTTGGGCTACCACCAAAGCAGGTATAGCTACATGAGTTCAGAGGAGGTCCTCAACGTAGCTAGGGCCTTCAGAGAGAGGGGCATACCCTGTGACGCCATACACCTTGATATAGACTACATGGATGGATACAAGATATTCACGTGGAACAGCAGTAATTTCAGCGAGCCTGAGAAGCTAACTAAGGAATTACGTAAGCTAGGCATTCGACTGGTAACAATACTGGATGTAGGCGTTAAGGAGGAGCTAGGGTACAGGGTGTTTGAGGAAGGCATAGCGAACAACGCGTTCATGAAGACCCCGGATGGCGAATTATTCCGCGGCGGTGTGTGGCCAGGAGTATGCGTGTTTCCGGACTTCCTTCGTGAGGATGTGCGTGAGTGGTGGGGAGAGCTGGTAGTGTGTGAGTTGCTCTCAAAGGGTGTTAGCGGTATTTGGTTAGATATGAATGAACCCGCGATATTCTACAAGGTAAGCGATGCTGAGTCCGTGGCCAGGAGAGTGGGTACCTTACTGAGTGAGGGCAGAACACGTGAGCTTGGCGAGCTACTCCGTAAGGCCCCAGCACTGATCTCCACGTATGGATGGCCTTGGCTAGGCGTGCCGCGGATAGACGCCATCCATGGTGCTGGTAACGGGCTTAAAGCGCATCATGACAGCATCCACAACGCGTATCCGTTGCTAGAGGCGGAAGCAACGCTCCGAGCGTTCAAAAAGCATTGCCCCAGAGGCAGGTGGTTTATCCTCAGTAGAGCGGCGTACGCTGGCATACAGAAGTACTCGGCGGTATGGTCAGGAGATAATCAGTCGTGCTGGGAGCACCTTTCCGTCTCAATACCTATGCTACTGAACATGAGTTTGAGCGGGCTTCACTTTGTGGGCGCGGATGTAGGTGGTTTCGAGGGTGATGCAGAACCTGAACTCCTCTTAAGGTGGACGCAGTTAGGTGCCTTCTACCCATTCTTCAGGAACCACAGCAGTAAAGGTACGCGAAGACAGGAGCCGTGGGCCTTCGGCCCTGAGTGGGAGAAGCTGATGACTGATGCCATTAAGTTGAGGTACAGGTTCCTACCATATATCTACAACGTGTTCGTTGAAGCTAGCAGGAGCGGTAAGCCAGTTATGCGCGCACTCTTCCTAGAGTTCCCCGAGGATGAGCGATCTTACTCCGTAAGCGATGAGTTCATGATTGGTAAGTCATTACTTGTGGCGCCCGTGACGGCCCCGGGGAAGGAGGCTAGGGCGGTGTATTTACCGGTTGTGAGGTGGGTTAATTATTGGACAGGTGAGGTTCTTGAACCGGGTTGGAGGCTCGTTAACGCTCCCTTAGACAGGATCCCCTTATTCATAAGGGAGGATACGGCCGTCATAACCACGGATCCTAAACAGACAGCGCATGAAGTGTGGGACCCGCTGTATGTTGAGGCCTTCGTTAATCGTGAGGCCGAAGTAATTATTTACGATGATGATGGCGAGAGCCTTAACGGCGAGTACTTCGAACTCACGGTGACCTTCAGGAAGCGTGAGGATATGTTGAAGATAAGCACGGCGACAAGATCCTTGAGATACACGCCTGAAATAAGGGACGTAGTATTCAGGGTGTTCAGCTCGGGGGTGGTTAGGGAAGTAAGCCTAAACGGTGTGAGGGTTGGCGCTAGGGTTGAGGATAGCGTGATTCACTTTACTGTGCCGTTAAGTATGCTGTACAACACTTAAGAGATAGTAATATAGTATGGGCGGTCTATCCGCTGAAGGAGCATCATCTTAACCCTCAGGCAACCCGGTTCACGTCATCCCGCCCAACGCAGGTATTGATTAGGGAGGATAAAGCGTTAACCTCCCCACCCCCTTAACTAAGGTGAGCGGTGGTCGAGCTAGGCCCCCACTCTTATTCAGGTGTTGAACCTGTGGGTTTGAGTATAGTGCCCAGGGTTTTCGCTTCACATACCTCCCAATGCGCCAATATCCAGGGTTCTTGCGGGGATCACGGTAGCAGCATCTTGACTGACGTTACGAAGAGCACGCATCCGATGATTAGCCTGAGTGCCTGAGGCCTCATCCTAACCGCTAGTCGAGAACCGATGGACGCCCCGATGAGTGACCCCGTAACGAAGGGTACGGCAACATCGTAAATCACCTCACCATGAAGTATGTGTTGAGTTGTAGCCATCACTGCCGTGGGGAATATCGTGAAGAATGATGTGGCTACGGCATCGTGTATAGGCATGCTAAGGATTGTAGTGTAGAGGGGCATGTTAATGGAGCCGCCCGCGGTCCCAGTTACCCCCGCCACGAAGCCTGCTGTGAGGCCCACGAAAGCACACTTAAGCAGAGTGATTAAGGACGAGTCATTACTGTGGTCACTCCCGCTTTTCCTCCTCCCTGTTCTCTCCCTAACGTACGCAGTAAGGAGCCTGAGGCTGTAAGCCATTATGAACAAGCCAACAATGATCCTCAGCAGGGAGGAGTTCAGGGAACCGGAAAGGTATGCCCCGATGCATGATGCGGGGATCATCGTTGTGAGGGCTACTAGCCCCACGCGGTAATTTACCTTCCCACTCCTCACGTAGTTGATCATGCTTACGAAGCTTATGAAGGTAATAACGAATTTACTTGTTCCCACAGCATTACTCATCCCCAGCCCTAGAAAATAGAATAGGGGAACCATGAAGACCCCTCCCCCGATCCCGGCCATGGAGGAGAGGAGAGATATCGCGACGGCAACACCGACGTAAATTATGAAGGTTACCCAGTATATGGTGCGGACACCTTACCCATAGTAATTGAGTGACCTGCATGAAGGCAACCGCTAGGTTTTGGAAAGCATCAGCTCCCTTAAGTAATCGGCTATGTTCTCTATAGGCATCTCGCCGCCCATTCCGCGGGACACCGTCCCTTCGGGGTCGTAGACCGTGAATACGCCGTGCCAGTCATGAACCGCGTCATCAGGTCCTCTATCGTTCTCCGGGAGGAAGGGGGTGCCCCATCCAATGGTTCCGGCAGCGCGCCAGCTTAGGTCGTCGAAGTACGCCATCAGGTCAGGCGGGTCACCCCGCACTTCAGGGTATATTTCTTCTGGCCTAAGCACTATGTTGCGCCATAACGCGCCATTATCGCCCTTCACTCTCCGTAAGTCGTTGGAAAGTTGCGTTATGACGTCCTCGAATTCCTCCTTGCCGACGATTCCTCTCGGTTCCCTGCCCTTTAGGTTGATGAAGATGCGTGAGTAGTAACCTCCCCAGCCCCAAGCTATTGTTGAGTCCCAATCAATCATCTCCCTCGTTAGGTCGGTGCCGGGCTTCTTCGGTTTCTCCTTCAGCTTCAGGTAACCCTCCTTAATGAGCCACTCATTCACGGCGAACGCGCCAGCCATTGACTTGACGCCGTGGTCGGACGCAACGACTATTATCGTGTCCTTCGGCAGTGCCTTCCTGATCCTTTCGAACCCCTCATCTATTAACCTGTAGTAGTCGGGGATCACACGCGATAGCTCCTCGTTCTCCTCGTACCTCGGGTGGGAGACATCGAAGTACTTCCAGAAGGCGTGGTGTATTCTGTCAATACCTATCTCAACGTATATGAAGAGATCCCACGCCTTACGCTTGACTAGGTACTCAATTATCTTTAGGTGCTGCTTAGTCATCTGGAAGAGTTCGTCCCTAACCCTTTCCTTATCATGCCTCCTGAACTTCACGTCGAATATGAGTGGACCGAATTTCGACTCTAGCTCACGCTTAAGCCATGGTGGGAACGCGTACTGGTTTTCCGGGCCTGGGGTCATGAAGTCCGTTATCATGAAGCCCCTCACAGGCCTCGGCGGGTATGTTGGGGGTACCCCGAAGATCCCTACGCGGCCGCCGGCACGGCCGACGGCATCCCATAGCGTCTGGTGCTTAATGAAGTTCGAGTTTATTATGTAGGTGTGGCCGACGTCTCCAGGCTTTCTATGTCTGAACCCGTAAATGCCCAGCTCTCCCGGAGTCTTACCGGTGAACATCACTAGCCATGCCGGTATCGTTATTGGTGGGTGGCAAGTGCGCATTAACCACCTCCTAGAGTCATCTATGAGTGGGCCTAACGTAGGGATATCGACGCCGTACCTCTCGTATAGGGTTTTCGGCGGCGCTGAGTCCAGCCCAAGCACGAATACTTTCCTCAAACCTGCCGCCCCTCCTTACTTAGGTCGCGACATAAATGTGTGGTTATCTTACTTACTACTTCATCACAATCTTCTCCCTCGGAGCACGTCGCCACGAACACCATGTCCTTACCACCCACGTTCAGTCCCTCCTCTCTCAGCTTCTCAAGGAACCTCCTCAGCGGTACGGAATAGCTCCTGACGTACACGTACGTCACGTTAAGTGATGGTATGTTATGCGCTAGTAGGATCACGTCGTCCGGGTACGCGCGGGCTAAAGACCTTCCAACGTATGACGTCACTAAGGAGTCTAGGCTTAACTTCCATATCTTCACCCCGGGACACGGTTCCTCGAGGCTTTGAAGACGGTCATAAGCACTCTCAACGTAACGTGACGCTGACTCACGAGCATTAATCAGCACCTCGTCGCGTAAGACACCCCTAACACCCTCCTCCGCAAGCACCTGAACCGCGTGCTCGATACACTTGCTGTTCACAATCCTGTAGCAAGAGTCTATGAGTTCCACCGCCCTAACGAAGTCGTTGAGGGTCATGCTGAGTTCAGCAGCAACGTTATCAACGAACATCACGTGCTCGCTGGTAGCGAGTGCCGGCCCGAGATCCCCTACGATGCCAAGCGCCACCAAATCAACTATATCGGAGGGCGTGTCAAGGAGTTCGTAGAGCACCCACGTGGTTGAGGGGTACTCGGCCTCACTCATGCCTAGCGCCACCGGGTTACAGCAGTATCTCCGGGCATTGTCGCTTAACTCAACAGCATGGTGATCAACTATGAGTGCTCGGACTCCCTGAGGCACCCGCGCTAACACCTCGTCGGGACGCGCCCCGTAATCCAGCACCACCAGAGTGTCAGCCCCGCCCTTCTTAATCTCATCAGGGTTCAGGGCGCTCGCCCCATACACACCTATCTTGGGTGTGCTCATACCCACTATGCGGGGTCCCAGTACCCGCAGGAGTATTGCCGCGGACGCCACGCCGTCAGCATCCCAGTGGTGTAGCACGTAAACCTCCCTACCCTTCTTAAGGATCCCCTCAACAAACTCGGTGCATGCGGGAATTTCCTTAAGTGACGAACGGGTTGTCGAAGCTGAGGACAACTTCCGCTACCTCCGGCCTCATCATATATTCCGGTGGTTTCTCCTTATTCATTATCATTTTCCTAAGCTTAGTCCCGCTTATCCTCACCCTGAATTCGTCGCTGTGCGGGCATATCTTCGCGTTCACCATGCCCCCGCACTTCTTGCAGTAGAATGACTCACGTATGAATAGCGGCGTTATGCCTAGGTCAGGGAACTCGTTGAAGAGGTCCCACGCCTCGTACGGCCCATAGTAGTTCCCTACGCCAGCGTGATCCCTGCCCACGATGAAGTGGGTGCAGCCGAAGTTCTTCCTGACTATCGCGTGGTGTACTGCTTCCCTGGGCCCCGCGTACCTCATCTGCATCCACAGCACGGAGAATACCACTGAGTCCTTCGGGTAGTAGTGCTTTATCAGTGCCTCGTAAGCAGCCACTATGACCTCATCCCTGAAGTCTCCGGGCTTCTTCCACCCCACCAACGGGTGGACTAGGAGACCGTCAACGAATGTTAAGGCGGCTTTCTGGACGTACTCATGCCCTAAGTGTGGCACGTTACGTGTTTGGAACGCCACTATGGTCCTCCACCCTTTCTCCTTGAACAACACCCTCGTCTCAAGCGGTGTTAGCGCGTACCTATCGAATGGGTGTTTCAGCGGGTTAAGCAGGTCTATCGGGCCCCCAATCAGTAGCTCCTTACGGGCGTACGTGCGGGCAACACCAGGGTGGTTGGGGTCCTCGGTCTTAAACACGTTCCTAGCGAACTCCTTCTTATCCCACTCGTAAATCTCCTCGACCTTCATGACGGCCAGGATCTGACCCTCATGCGTTAAGGCGACATCATCGCCTTCCTTGATTCCCCGGGCCTCATCCTCGCGGACATCAAGCACAATGGGTATGGTCCAGGGCGTGTCGTCCGATAACCTCATGTCGTAGAGTACGTGTTCGTAGTCCTCCCTAAGCAGGAATCCTTGGAGAGGTGAGTACGCACCATACGCTATATTGTGAATGTCTGACGCGGTATTCTTTGTTACTTCAATGCTGTGAAGCTCCTTAGCCTCCTCGAGGAGAGCCTCCCTTCTCCTTCCCTTAGCAACCCTATTAACTAGTCTACCCCCATGCGGTCTGGACACCATCCAGTACCACCCCCTCAAATGTAACCTAACCTACGGAGCTTCTCAATAATCTTCTCCTTCTCCTCCTCAGTAAACGGCTCCTCAGCTTCACGGGCCCTCTCATACTCAACAACAACTTCCCTGAGCACGTAGGTAACGAACTGGGAGACGTTGGCGAAGCCCGTGCCCTCTATGAGCTTCTTTATCCTATTATATAGCGTCACAGGTATTGAGACCGTGGTGTAGCGGCTCTTACCGCTCTTCTTACTTCCCTCGGGCAAATGAGCACCCGAGAATAAGTTGAGGCGGCAATTAAATATAATTACCCATAATTAATTGATCGGGGAAAGGTTACTCCTTAAAAAGGCGTGTTACTTGGCTACCTGCTTTCACAGGTACCCTAAGGATCTAAGTCTCTCCTTAACCTTCTCCTCCTCTTCCTTAGTGTAGCCAGCACCGGCTTCCTCCTCAGTCGAGAGCACCTCGTTAATAACGAACTCGACGAATTCCCTCACTGAGGAGAAGCCCCCGTTCTCCTCAATGTACTTCTTCACCTTCTCGTAGAGGTCCTTCGATATCTCGATGCTTACGGTCTCCTCACCCATCTCACTAACCCTCATCTAATGAGGGGTCGTTCCCCAATAAGAGTGTTTGCGTTAAACATGCGGTACCGACTTGGCGGTGGTTAGCTCCCTCACAGCAAGGTAAGGGCTTTCACAAGCACGGCTAAGGCTAGGAAAGTCATGCCTGCCGCCATGACCTTCCTTAAGGTAGCATTTGGCGCGACCTTAACGGTCTTGGCTACCAGTGGCGCACTCAGCACCGTACCGGCGGTCATCGGCACTATGAGTGCCGGGTTAAGTAGCCCGGCAATCCCGTATAGGGTTACCGCGGTTACCTCAGTTATGAATTCCGCCATGGACGTGACTGCTACGGCCGACTTCGGGTTAACCCCCAGTATTAATTGTCCGGCAGTCACTACGGGACCGTACCCACCGCCAGTTAGTCCCTTATTGAAGCTAGCGATCGCGGCTATGAGGAAAAGCTTCTTAGTTGAATACCTGGCTCTTATCCTCCTGCTCAACACGACCAGCATGCTCATGGATAGCATTAATATGGCCACGTAGGCCTTGAGCAAGTTCATCGGTATGCGTAGCATGAGGGTCACGGCAGCGAGCGGGCCCACTATTCCCGAGACCCCCAGTATTATGGCTCGCCTTGACTCCTCACCTCCAGGCCTCAGGTCGGCGTTCCCGAACCTGTGGTGCATTAGGGAGAGCACGGAATTCCCCACTAATTGAGAAACAACTACGGAGGAAACGGCGTTGAGTGGATTAACCCCTAGAAGTATGAGTACGGGCGTTAGAATCGTTCCGTACCCCATCCCTATGACGCCGCTGACGTACTGCGTCGTCAGCGCTAAGGTGATCAGTGTCGCGGTCCACGCTAGTGATGTCGGCTCTAATGCCATTCTCTCCCCATAATTATCTATAATTATCACTAATTAAAAATAATTACTCTTAATGTCGCGGAGAAGTTCAGGTACGGATGTCTGAAGAAGCGGTCAAGAAAACATTGTTCCGTCTTAGATTTCGATCCCGTACTTCCTGAGCAGGTTGAGCACGGCTTCCTTGTTCTTCTCCGGCGGTTCGTGCTCGGTGTCTATTACTAAGTCGGGATTTTCCGGCGGTTCGTATGGGTCGCTTATGCCTGTGAAGTGCTGTATCTCTCCCTTCAGGGCTTTCTTGTATAGTCCCTTCGGGTCCCTCCTGATGCATTCTTCGACGCTACACTTAACCCAGATTTCTAGGAAGGGAACTTCCTCAGCTATGATGTCCTTGATTTTCTTCCTTACGTCCCTGTAAGGTGATACGAAACTGCATAGGACTATCACACCGTTCCTCGCGAGTAGCCTTGCTATCCACGCGACTCTGAGGAGGTGGCGTTCCCTTTCCTCCTTGGTGAAGCCGGCCCCGACGTTTATCGTCTTTCTAACCCAGTCCCCGTCCAGGAGTTCCACCCTATACCCCGCCTTACTTAACTCCTCCTTAACTAGGGAAGCCACGGTTGTCTTACCGCTTGCGGGGAGTCCCGTGAACCACGCGACTAAGCCTTTCTCTATGCACTTCATGGCTACCGACCCTAACCTACTTAGACGCTTTATTTAAAAGGATGTGGTTCCCCACCAACGTTAATTTGGGTCAAGCAACCACCTCTTGAGGAGTTCGGTGTTGGTCGTAAGTAATCGTGACCCCGTGGACGCGGTCGTTAGCGGGGAGGCGTGGATAGCTATTTACGGTATGGGGTACGTCGGTAGGGCGTTGACTGCGGCTTTCCTCAGGCGTGGTCTGAGGGTAATCGGCGTTGATATCGATGAAGGTAAGCTGAACGGCATTCGGGAGGGCCGCGTGAAGTTCTTTGAGGCAGGAGTCAGGGAAGCTATTGCTGAAGGTCTTAAGACAGGCGCTTTGAGATTAACGAGTGACGCTGTCGAGGCGTCCCGCCAATCAAGGGTTAAGGTAGTTACGGTTCCTATACACCTCGACTGGAACTCGAAGACCGTGAGGTTCGATGCCTTCATCGACGCGCTAACCTCCATAGGTGAGGGGCTAAGCGCCGGAGACCTGGTAGTGATTGAGTCCAGCGCGCCTCCCGGTACTACTGAGCGTGTCGCTAGACCTGTCCTCGAATCCACGAGCGGGTTAAGGGCTGAGGAGGACTTCCTCCTTGCTTACAGTCCGGAGCGCGTTTACGTTGGTAGAGCCTTAAGGGATATTGAGGAGAACTACCCCAAGATCGTGGCTGGGGTCGGCCCCCGTAGCCTTGACGCCGTGGCACGCCTCTACTTGCTAGTCGCTCGTAAGGGAGTGGTGAGGCTCTCGTCAACCACTGCAGCGGAGTTCGAGAAGCTTGCTGAGGGAGTGTATAGGGACGCAGTGATAGCGCTTTCCAACGAGCTCGCCTTAGCGGCACATGCGCTGGGCATTAACTACTACGAGGTTAGGGAGGCAGCCAACACGCAGCCTTACTGCCATCTACTCCTGCCCGGCCCAGGCGTAGGTGGGCCGTGCGTACCCTCATACCCATACTTCCTGATGAGTGAGGCTGTGAAGGCTGGGGCCTCGATGGAGTTAACTAGGCTTGCTAGAATCATTAACGAGTCAATGCCCTCAATCGTTGCTAGCCTAGCCCACGAGCTGGTGGTTATGCACGGGCTGAAGCCCAGGGACGTGCGGGTAGCTGTCCTCGGCGACGCCTTCAGGGGGGACATTGACGATCCACGCCTATCGCCAACGCATGGTGTCGTCTCCGCCCTCCTTAGTAAGGGGTATAGGGACATTATCGTGCATGACCCACTCGTGGTTAGGGATGATTACTTGAGTGGGTTAGGTGTGGGTTTAACCAACGACCTGCGTGAGGCCCTTAGGGACTCATTACTGGTAATCGTGTGTGTCAGGCACTCGGCTTACAGGGAGCTTAAGGTGTCCGGCGTTGTCGGGATGTCCGGGCGTGAGCCGCTGATCGTTGACGCCGTTAACGTTCTTCACGACGATATCGGCTACGGTGTTAAGGGCAGGTTACTCACGCTGGGTGTTGGTGGCCTCGAGAAGCGTTCTTAACCCGTCAACGAGCCTTATCCTAGGTTCCCACCCCAGCACTCTCTTAGCCTTCTTCACTGACGCGACGCTGTGTCTTATGTCGCCCTTCCTGGGCGGGGCGTGCTTGACGGGGACCTCCCTCCCCGCCACGTTCATCACTAGTTTAGCTAGTTCGTTGATTGTTGTCCTTGTCCCCGTCCCTATGTTTAGGGTTGCGCATGCTTCGGTAGTGGTTAGTGCTTTAATCACGGCTTCCGCTACGTCCTCGACGTGTATGAAGTCCCTGCTCTGTTCGCCGTCGCCGTATATCACTATCTCGCCCCCGCTCGTTACTGCGTGGATGAACTTCGTTATGACTCCGGAGTAGGGGCTCGAGGGGCTCTGCCCCGGCCCGTACACGTTGAATAAACGTAGGGTGACGTACTCTGGCCTCCCTAAGCTCCCCATTAAGCTCTCGAGAACGAGCTCTCCTGCGAGTTTCGATGCCCCGTAAGGTGATATCGGCTTCGTCGGGTGCTCTTCATCCACGGGCAAGTACTTCGGGACACCGTATACTGCGGCGGAACTCAGGTAAATCACCCTCCTTACGCCAGCGCTGGCTGCCGCCCTAGCTATCGCGGCCGTTCCTTCCGCGTTGACGTGCATGTACGTGTGCGGCTTCTCGACGCTCTCGGCAACGTCTATTAGTGCGGCTGAATGCACTACTGCGTCGGGCCTCAAGCGGTTTAGGGCTTCATGGATCGCGACGTAGTCTGTTATGTCTACCTTAAGCAGGTCTACATTAAGTTGATTGAGTGTCGCTAGCCCCCTTGGGGAGGGTCTTGAGAGGTTGTCTATGACGGCTACTTC